>Ga0307412_10000247_pt1 | contig 35011 bp, 31 predicted proteins | sample DK1Cmetagenome_3_FD_203823 | JGI IMG/M metagenome (GOLD analysis project Ga0307412, IMG submission 203823) | Maize rhizosphere microbial communities from greenhouse at UC Davis, California, United States - DK15-C-1 | ecosystem: Host-associated > Plants > Roots > Rhizosphere > Soil | place: USA...
TGGTCATCCGACCGCCCCGGCCCGTTTGCTACTTTCCATTTACGAATTTCGTCGTTCCCGCGAAGGCGGGAACCCATCTCCCGACGTAAAGGCAAGCGGTCAGGCCGGGAGATGGATCCCCGCCTTCGCGGGGATGACGATAAAAATGGGAACTTCGCAACGATCCCGGATGGGGCTTCCCCCCAGTCTCGTCATTCGTAACCGACCCGACCTCCGCCAATTCCCCCTAGCCCAAATCCGCCGCCTCCGCTAAGGGGCACGCCATGACCACCGCCACCACCGAAATCACTCCGCAGGTCGTCGCCGACCATGGCCTCAACGAAGAAGAATATGCCCGCGTCCTCCACGCGCTGGGCCGCGAGCCGAACCTCACGGAGCTTGGCATCTTCTCCGTCATGTGGTCGGAACATTGCAGCTATAAATCCAGCCGCATCCACCTGAAAAAGCTGCCCACCGAAGGCCCGCAGGTCATCTGCGGCCCCGGCGAGAATGCGGGCGTGGTCGATATCGGGGATGGGCAAGCCGCGATCTTCAAGATGGAGAGCCACAACCACCCGAGTTACATCGAGCCCTATCAGGGCGCGGCGACCGGGGTTGGCGGCATATTGCGCGACGTCTTCACCATGGGCGCGCGTCCCATCGCCAACATGAATGCGCTCCGCTTCGGCCGGCCCGATCATCCCAAGATGCGCCACCTCATCTCCGGCGTCGTTTCCGGCATCGGCGGCTACGGCAATTGCGTCGGCGTCCCCACCGTGGGCGGAGAGGTCAATTTCCACCCCGCCTATGACGGCAACATCCTGGTCAACGCCATGACAGTGGGCGTAGCCGACACCGACAAGATCTTCTATTCGGCGGCCAGCGGCGTCGGCAATCCGATTGTCTATGTCGGCTCCAAGACCGGCCGCGACGGCATCCACGGCGCGACCATGGCGAGCGCCGATTTCGGCGAGGACAGTGATGAAAAGCGCCCCACCGTCCAGGTCGGCGACCCCTTCACCGAAAAGCTGCTGATCGAGGCGTGCCTGGAACTGATGGCATCCGACGCCATCGTCGCCATTCAGGACATGGGCGCGGCAGGACTCACCAGCTCCAGCGTCGAAATGGCGTCGAAGGGCGGCGTCGGCCTGTTGCTGGACATGGACAAAGTGCCCCAGCGCGAAACCGGCATGACCGCCTATGAAATGATGCTGTCGGAAAGCCAGGAGCGCATGCTGATGGTCCTGAAGCCCGGCAAGGAAGCCTTTGCCGAGGCGATCTTCCACAAATGGGAACTCGACTTCGCGGTCATCGGCGAGGTGACGGATACCGGCCGCATGGTCCTTGTCCACCATGGCGAGACCGTCTGCGACATTCCTCTGGCCCCGCTGGCAGATGACGCCCCGCTCTACGACCGCCCCGCCATGCCGCGCGAGGACTACAAGGTCTGGACCGGCGTCAAGCCGCTTGACGACGTGCCCCAAAGCACCGACCTCACCGCCGATCTCCTCAAACTCATGGCCAGCCCGGACATCGCCAGCCGCCGTTGGATCTGGGAGCAATATGACCACAAGGTCGGGGCCGACACCGTGCAGGCCCCCGGCGGCGACGCAGCAGTCGTCCGCGTCCACGGCACGCAAAAGGGCATCGCGATCAGCACTGACTGCACCCCGCGCTATTGCTATGCCGACCCTTATGAAGGCGGCAAGCAGGCCATTGCCGAATGCTACCGCAATCTGAGCGCGGTCGGCGCGATGCCGCTTGCCGTCACAAACTGTTTGAACTTCGCCAACCCCCAGCGCCCCGAAATCATGGCGCAGTTCACCGGCTGCCTGGAAGGCATGGGCGACGCCTGCCGCGCGCTCGACTTCCCCATCGTCTCGGGCAATGTCAGCCTCTACAATGAAAGCAAGGCGACGGGCGGCGGCAGCGCCATCCTGCCCACGCCAGCCATCGGCGGCATCGGCCTGCTGAAAGACATCGCGCAAACGGCGACGGTGGCCTTCAAGGCCGACGGCGAAGCCATCTACGTCATCGGCGAAACGCAAGGCCATCTCGGCCAGTCCCTCTACCTGCGCGAACTCCACGCCCGCGAAGACGGCCCGCCTCCGTCCGTCGATCTGGCCAAGGAACGCGCCCACGGCGATTTCGTCCGCGCCCTTGTCGCGCACGGCAAAGTCACCGCCGTCCACGACATTTCCGACGGCGGCCTGCTCGTCGCGGTCGCGGAAATGGCGCTCGCCGGAAACATCGGCGCCACCCTGAATGGCATCGCTGACGCCGCCACAGCCTTCGGCGAGGACCAGGCCCGCTATATCGTCACCACAAGCAATGCCTCGGCGCTGGAAGCGACAGGCGTGCCCGTGACGCGCATTGGGACCACCGGCGGCGGCGCAGTCAAGGTGAATGGGGCAGAGGCCAGCCTGACGGACTTGCGCAAGGCCCATGAAGGCTTCTTCCCGGCGTTGATGGAGGGATGATTCGCACTTTCCGGAGAAATGGTGAATGAAGGATGCTCTGACCATCGAGGAGTATCGCGCCGCCATTTCGCAGGAACTGGGCGTGTCCGACTGGAACTGGTGGATCAGGCGCGCATCGACCGCTTCGCGGATACGACGGAAGACTGGCAGTTCATTCATGTCGATCCGGTTCGCGCGCAACATACGCCCTTTGGCGGGACGATCGCGCATGGCTTTCTCACCCTCTCCCTTCTTGGCGGGATGATTGCATCCGCCGTGCCCCCGGTGGAGGGCGCGGGCCTGGGACTGAATTACGGCCTGAACAACCTGCGATTTCTGGCGCCCCTTCGGTCCGGAAAGCGCGTGCGCGGCCGTTTCCGTCTGAAGGACTTCGCGGAGCGCGCGCCCGGCCAATGGCTTTCCACCCTCGAGGTCACGATGGAGATCGAGGGAGAGGAAAAACCGCTGCTTTCGGCCGACTGGATTGTCCTGTCGATCCTGCCCGCTTTTTGAGGCCGGACCGGCGCGATCGCCCCGATACGCGCGCCGGCGACCGGTTGCCCGGATTTCACGACGAAGGGAAACAGGGCAAATGCCCGCGAAAGATGGCCATTTGCCGCCTCGCACAGCCGCACCTCCACCTTGTCCGGTCCGTAAAAATTACTCCCGAATTATACCGTCAGAGGGCTGGAAATCCTGCAAAAACAAGGCGCGTGAGAAAATTTTGGACGAGTTCGACCGCACAATAGCCGCAGCGGCGGCAGGGCAACAAATAATGCCACATTACAATAATTTCCACTTCCCCGGCCAACCCATTGCCTTTTAACAATAATGCTAAAAATATCCCCCCTTTGGAGTATTATGTGCTATTGAGTCGCAGCGTCGCGATTGGGTGCCAATCGGAGTCGCAACCAAAAAAAATAATAAAACCGCACAGGCTCAAGGAATAATGAGCAAATGCGCGGGTCGCATGTCGAAGGAGAGGACCGGCATGGACTTAAATTACCTATTCTATCGCCAGCAAATGTCGCTGCTCCGCGCCAGGAGCGCGTCCAGCCCGGAAGGCCGCGCCGCACATGAGGGGCTTGCCCGGGGATATACCGAACGTATCCGCGAATACCGCAACCATAATAGCCGGCAAAGCAGCAGGGCAGCAGAACGCGAACGCGCCTGAACAGGGCATCGGAATGGCTTTCTCACCCCATTCCCATAGCGGGGTGGGGAAGCCATTTTGTCGCGCCTTGCCTATTGATACCGACACGCACTGAATTTGACCGATAGGGGTGGTTTGCAGGCATTCCCCTCCCGCTTGCGGGAGGGGTTAGGGGTGGGCCTTTCGCGAGCTTATCCTTACAGGTCCACCCCCAGCCCAGTAGGCGACAGGCCCTTTCCCCCAGACAGGGCCGCAGCGCGCACTCGCAAGCGGGAGGGGAGTTATGGCAGTTCCGACCCACAACACCCTCACCCAATACCCACCGCCATTCGTACCGCTCTTTCTATTTGGTGTTAAGTAGTTTCCCCAATTGCTGTCTCGACCGCCCCGGTCCTAGCCTGCGCTCCATCGAGGAGAGAGATGATGGGCAGTACAATACAACATAAGCCATGCGTGGCCGAAGCGATGAGTCAGGGCCTCTGGACAGCCGCCCCGGACATGACCGTCCGGCAGGCCGCAGTGCTGATGGCGGCGGAGAATCTTGCCGTACTGACGGTGGAGGGCAAGCAGGGAAAGGCTGTGGGAATCCTCACTGCATCAGCAGTGTCGGACGCTGCAGCGCGGTCGCTGGGCGAGCTGCCCGTAACGGCGATCATGGAACCGCTGCACCAGGTGTGTCATCCCGCCGACGGGCTGGACCTTGCGCGGGGATTGATGGCCACGCTGGGCACGGCGCTGCTGCCGGTCTGCGACGCCGCCGGGCGCCCGCTCGGCATGATTTCCCGCCATGGGATGGAAGCCTGCGCGGCCCGCAGCCAACCCCATGCCGGCACGCGTCCGCACCGGCACGAAGCAACGGCCGCGCATTGACGCATGGCGGACGTTCAGGTCGCGATCCACGGGGCGGGAAAAACCGTCACCGGTTCCTGTTATGAAGTCCGCTCAGGGGGCCATCGCATCCTGGTCGATTGCGGCCTGTTCCAGGGATCGCGGACGCTGGAGGCGCTGAACCACGAGGCGTTCGCCTTTGACCCGCGCAAGCTCGATGCGGTCATCCTCACCCACGCCCATCTCGATCATAGCGGCATGCTGCCCCGGCTGGCGGCGAGGGGCTTCTCTGGCCCGATCTGGAGCACCGGCCCGACCGCCGACCTGCTGGAACAGATGCTCCCCGATGCCGCGCGCATTCAGGAACAGGACGCCGAGCGCCGCAACCGCCGCGCCGACCGGGCGGACGAGCCGGCCATAGAACCGCTCTACACGCTGGATGACGCCGAAGCGGCGCTGGCGCTGCGGCAGGTGGCGCCGCTGGAAGCCGGCTTTGAAGCCGCGCCGGGGATGCGGGCAAAGCTCTGGAACGCCGGTCACATATTGGGGTCCGCCTCGCTCGAACTGCGCGTGGGCGACACCCGCATCCTTTTTTCCGGCGACATCGGCCCGGACGAAAAGGCCTTTCATCCGGACCCGGACGCGCCGAGGGGCTTGGACCATGTGTTTTGCGAAAGCACTTATGGCGACCGCGTCCGCGAAAAGATCACCATCGAGCAGCGCCGCGCCCTGCTGGAAACCGAGGTCAAGTCGGCGCTGGCCCGCGGCGGCAATCTGGTCATTCCGGTATTCGCGCTGGAACGGACACAGGAATTGCTGCTCGATCTTGCCCGCCTCATCAACAGCGGCCGCCTGCCGCATCCGCGCGTATTTCTCGACTCGCCGCTGGCGACGCGGATCACCGATGTCTTCACCCGTCATTCCCGCAAGCTGGAGGATATGGGCGCCGGCGATGTCTTTCGTCATCCCGCCTTCCATTTTGTCGAAGATGTCGCCGGTTCGCGGCAACTGAACAATGTTTCCGGGGCCATCATCATGGCCGGATCGGGGATGTGCGAAGGGGGACGCATCCGCCATCACCTGATCTCCAACCTGGCGCGGCCGGACTCTACCATCCTTTTTGTCGGCTATCAGGCGCAGGGCACGTTGGGGCGGATCATATCGGGCGGCGCAAAGCGGGTGCGCATTTCGGGCAAGGACATCGCCGTCCGCGCCGCCGTTCGCAGCATCGAAAACTATTCCGCCCACGCCGACCGTTCCGAACTGCTCGCATGGATCCAGGCCCGCACCCCCATCAATGGCAGCCTGTTTCTGACCCATGGCGAAGCGTCCGCGATCGAGGGATTGCGCCGGGACCTTCAGACGCGCTGCGCCTCCATCATCACCCCGGAAATCGGAGAGGTCTACAGCCTGCCCGCCGACGCTCCGGCCCACCGTATTGCCACCGGCAGAACCGACATCCGCGACGCTGTTGGACGGGACTGGCAGAATGATTATGCCGATTTCACCGTCCGGCTGAAACGCGAGCTGCAGGCCATCGAGGCGGCCGGAAAGCGCCGCGAGGCCATCGCCCGCATGCGTGCCATCCTCACCGAATATCAGGATGCCCGGAAGCGCGGAAATGGCGGAGGTTGAGTGATGCGGGCCTGCCGTTAGCCCCCGGGCTCCCGCATACCACGCGCCTCCCGCATCAGGTGGATGACTTCTTCATCCCCCGTCTGCGTGAAATCGAGATAGTGCGCGCCGACTGCGTAAAAGGGGCTGGGCGAGACGAGGCACACCACGTCGTCGCATTCCTTCGCCAGCTGGGCGAGTGTATCGGCCGGGGCCACGGGAACGGCCAGGATCAGCCGGGCCGGATCGTTCTTCCGCAGGCCCTTCAACGCCGCGCGAACGGTTCCGCCGGTCGCGATGCCGTCATCCACCAGGATCACCGTCCGGTCTTCCAGCTCCACCGGTTCCATCTCGCCGCGATACAGATGCCGCCGTTTCTCGATGGTTTCCAGCTGCCTGCGCATTTCGGAACGGATATAGTTAGGGCTCGGACCCAGTTGCCGTACGACATCCTCATTGAGCACCAGTTGCGGATTGGCGCCATCGACGACCGCGCCGATGCCCAGCTCTTCATGTCCCGGCGCGCCGATCTTGCGAACGAACACCACATCCAGTTCCGCTCCCAGCGCCACGGCGACCTCGTAGGCAACCGGAACGCCGCCGCGCGGCAGGCCCAGGATGACCGGATCAAATGCGGCATAATGGGTCAACGCCTTTGCGAGCCTCCGGCCCGCTTCGTGGCGGTCGCGGAACTCAGGGTGCGGGTGCATGACGTGCTTCCCTCTCGGCTGCCGGAAGATAGGCGCTGAACCAGTCGATCGCATGATCGACAACATGGTCCAGGGTTCCCGGTTCCTCGAACAGATGACCCGCGCCTTCGACGATGGTCAGGCGCCGGGGGGCCGGTATCCGCGTCAAAGCCTCCTGGTTGAGGCGCAGGACACCCAGGTCCAGGCTGCCGACGATCAGCAGGGTCGGCGCATGCACGGCGGCAAGGGCATCTCCGGCAAGGTCGGGCCGCCCTCCCCGCGACACGACGGCTCCGATGCGCCCATCGGCCATTGCCGAGGCAAGCAGCGCCGCTCCAGCGCCCGTGCTGGCGCCGAAATAGCCCACCCGCAGCCCGCTGGTGGCGGCATTCTGCTGCGCCCAGGCCGTCGCCGTGGCAAGCCGCGACGCGAGTAGCGGGATGTCGAACACGTTGCGCCGGTCCAGTTCCTCCGCCGGGGTCAGCAGATCCAGCAGCAACGTGGCAAATCCGGCTGCCTGCAGGCCTGCCGCGACATAATTGTTGCGCGGGCTGTGCCGGCCGCTGCCGCTGCCATGCGCAAAGACCACCAGACCTTTCGCCGCTTCGGGAACAGCCAGCAGCCCCTGCAGGCGGCTGGGGCCAACTTCGACCGGGACAGGATGTTCCGCCATGATTTCTACAATCCAAAGGGGTAGGTTTCAGGGGCGCCTTCGGGCCGTTCATGACCAATGGGCGTCACCGCCCGCGTCTGTTCGAACCAGACCCATGCATCGAACTGTTCGGAAAGCACCGCCTCGAAATAATGGCTCAAATACTCGCTTTCCGGGCGGTAGATAACGCCGATCGCCCGTTCCAGCAGCGGGGTCCGAAGCATGTCGGCCAGTTCCCTTGCCCTGCCCCCGCGCCAGTCGGTGAGCGTGCGGGCAAGGCCGGTCCGGCGGAAGGCGTGCTCATAGCTGTCGGGCCGGGCCGGTCGGACGGTCTTGATCTCCATGTCGCCGCCCCAATTGCTGGCGGCCGCGACCAGACCGGTGTCCGTGCCGAAACCGATCAGCACCGCTTCATCACCATAGGCAGTGCGGCACAGCTCGCCGATATTGAATTCCCCCTGCCAGCCCATCGCCGTCGCGTCGGCATTGCCGACATGGGAATTGTGCGCCCAGACAACCGCCTTCGCGCCGTCGCCGCGATGCTGAATTAGCGCCTGCAGCGTATCGAACATGTGCCGGTCGCGCAGGTTCCAGCTTTCGGCCGATCCGCGATACATGATCCGGTAATAGCGCTCGGCGGCGCGCACGATGCGGGCATTCTGAATGGCGTCGAACCAGGCCTCGCCATCGTGCCTGATGTCGGCGATGCGCTGGCGCAGCATGTCTTTCAATTGCGCCACCACGCCGTCCTCGCAGTCGGCCCGCCCCTCCACCATCACCGCGCGACCGTAAAGGGCCGGATCATCCTGCCACGGCGTCAGGCAGCCATATCTTTTTCTGGCAATTTCCCCGGCGGCTGGGTCGGCCCGGTCCAGATAGGACAGCACGGCATGAATGGACTCGCCAAGGCTGTACACGTCCAGTCCGTGGAAGGACGCCTGCGCATCAGCTGCCAGCGGTTCATTATGCCCGCGCAGCCAATCGGCAAAGGCCAGCACCTCGACATTGCGCCACATCCAGGTTGGAAAGCGGATGAAGGGATCGCCGCGCCGGGGGCGGGCGGCGTGGTGCCGGACATAATTGTCGATCCGGGCGGCATCCGGCCAGTCGGCTTCGGCGGCGACGATGTTGAACCCGTGCTTTTCGATCAACCGCCGGGTGATCGCCGCACGCGCCCTATAGAATTCGGAGGTGCCGTGCGTAGCCTCACCCAGCAGGACCACGCGCGCATCGGCATAACGGTCGAAATACGCGCCAAAGGCATCGGCCAGCTCTGGCGGAGGCAATGGCTCCGCATGGGTGCGCAGGGCCGCAACCAACTCAGCCGACGCCTGCTTCCCGGCCATTCCGCGCATCCCGACCTGGTTCACGGCTTTTCTCCTGCCATGCTGCAGATTGACCGGTTCAAGACGGAAATTCGATAAGCAAAGTTACGGATGCACCGTTCCACCGGACAGGAAAGGAACGTCCCACGCTGTCGGGCTGTTCCCCAAAATTGCGGAAAACCAGTGTCCTGACAACAGAAGCTGGTGCCGGTTGCATCCTCATCCGGAACGAACCCGCCGCCCTGGGGTTTTAACCCTGTCACCTGCACGGGAACGGATGTTCCGATGCAGACAAATTCAGGAGATAGTCATGATCAAGGCAATATTGGCCGCGCTCGCTTTGCCCGCGCTGCTGCTCGTCAGCGCGTGCAACACGGTAGAAGGCGCAGGCGAAGACCTTGAGAGCGCAGGAAACGCTGTACAGGATGCGGCTGATTGAGCCGCACCCATCTCATACCAGCCTGCGTTGAGGGCGACCTGCAGTCGTCGTCCCTGCGGAGGCAGGGACCCCGCTTCTTTTGGTTTCAGCCTGACGAAGAAAAGCTGGGTCCCTGCCTTCGCAGGGACGACGATTCGAGTTTTACCTGTCGCGAAAAATAGGTCGTCCTCAATGCTGGTTGGTATCAGTCACCTGTCAGAATGCGATCCACCAGTTGCTTGACCGTTGGCACGAACCCGTTGGAATAAAAGGGATCGCGCTTGAACTGGTAAGCGCCGTGCCCCGCGAACATCAGATTTTGTTCGGTGTCGCCGCCATGGGCGATGTCCTGCAACGTCTTTTGAATGCAGAAGCTGCGCGGATCGGCGAGACGGCCGGTGCTGTTCGTCTCGCTGTCCATCCAGCTTGAAAAAGCGCACTGGCTGAGGCAGCCCATGCAGTCGGCCTGATCCTTGCGGATGATGGCCCGTTCCTCGTCGGTGACGAAGACCAGGGTGTTGTCCGGCGTCTTGAGCGCGCTGGTATAGCCAAGGCCGTACCATTCCCGCGCGCGCATCAGGTCGCCGCGCGTCACCCAGAAATTCTTGCCCTTAACGCCTACATCAAGCTGATGCTGGTGGTCGCCCGCCGCTTCGCCCGAGAAGGCGATCTGCCGTTCCGAACGCGCCTCCAGATGACGCAAAAAGGGATTGCGGACCGCCGAGGAATAGAAACCGGTGGGAGAGAAACGGTGGAGGAGGATATCGCCTTCGTCCAGCGTCATCAGCCGGTCTTTCCAGCCCTGCGGGATCGGGCTTTCCTGCGTCAGCAGCGGACGCGTGCCGAACTGGAAGGCAATGCTGCCAAGCTCGGGATTGTCGATCCAGTCGTTCCAGTCGCGCAGATACCAGACGCCGCCCGCCATCACGATCGGCACCTCGTCGCTGATCCCGCCCTCCCGCATCGTGGCGCGCAGGTCACGGACACGGGGATAGGGGTCTTGTGGCTGCAATGGGTCTTCGGCGTTGGAAAGGCCGTTATGGCCGCCTGCCAGCCAGGGATCTTCATAGACCACGGCCGCCAGCCATTCCGATGCCTTGCTGTAGGCGCGTTTCCAGAGCGCGCGGAAAGCACGGGCCGAGCTGATGATGGGGAGGTAGTTCACCTCATAGGAGGCGGCGATTTCGCTCAGTTTGTAAGGCATGCCCGCGCCGCAGGTGACGCCAGCGACCATGCCACGGGTTCTTTCCAGCACGCCATGCAGCACGCGCTGCGCCCCGCCCATTTCCCATAGGACGTTGATGTTGATCGCGCCCTTGCCGCCCGCCAGCTCGAACGCGCGCTTCACCTGGTCCACCGCGCCGTCGATGGCGTATTGCACCAGTTCCTCGTGCCGTTCCCGCCGCGTGCTGGACCGATAGACCTGGGGAATGATCTTGCCGGTGGGGTCATAGCTGTCGGCGTTGACGGCGGACACGGTGCCGATGCCGCCCGCAGCCGCCCAGGCGCCCGAACTCATGTGATTGGAAACGGCGACACCCTTTCCACCCTCTACCAGCGGCCATACTTCGCGGCCGCCGTAAATGATGGGCTTCAACCCCTTGAACACTCGATGCTCCCCAACATTATCCGATCGCCCCAAGGGCAATATGCCGCCCTATAGCAATTTTTCGGTCCATATGCGTAAAATTCTGCAGCGCCCTACAGCAATGCGGACGGTCTGCCTAGGGCCTCTCCATATAGCCTCGCATAGGCGTCAATCATCGCCGTTTCGGCAAAGGACTGTTCGGCCTTGATTCGGTTCGCGGCCGCGATGGTTGATCGGAGCGCGGCATCGCCCGCCAATAGGCTCAACGCGGCTGCAAAGGCGGCCTCGTCATTGGCCGGGACGACAAACGGCCGGTTCTCCCGCGCCACCATGGCGGCGACATCGCCCACGTCGGTCGCCACCGCAGCCAATCCTGCCGCCATCGCCTCGACCAGCGAAATCGGGAATTGCTCACTGTCCGAGGAAAGGGCGAACAGGTCGAAAAGCCCCAGAAAGGTAGAAGGTTCCGCCATGAAGCCGGGCATGCAGAGGTCGTCAAGCCCGCAACGCTCCGCTTCCGCCAGAATGGCCTGGCGCTCCGGCCCCTCGCCGATGATGACGAGCTGCAGCCTGTCCCGGTGCGCCGCGACCGCGCGCACAAGCCTTGGCAGATTCTTGACCGCGCGGAGGCCCGCCAGCGTCCCCACCAGCAGCTTGCCGGGCGTGCGGACCAGCCCCGGAATGGCGTCGGGCCTTGGTGGCTCCCGATAGCGCGCGACATCAATGCCGTTGGCGATCAGCCGGACCTTCTTCCGCGCCTGACGCCATGACCCATGGGCGATCGACTCCAGCGTCGCCGACGGCACCACCAGCGCATGCGCGCGGGCAAGCGCGATCCGGCGAAAAAGATTGCGGCTGGGCTTCAGCCCATCGGCTTCATCGCTGTTAAAGCCGTCCTCATGGTGAATGAGCGGCGGCAGGCGTATGATCGGCGCGAACAGCCGGTGTGCCATCACCCCGTCCATCGCGCCCCAATTATAGCTCAGCACCAGATCGAAGCCCTGCATATAGCGCGCGAGCGAGCGGTAGCGGCGAAGCGACGGTGGCCCGGTCAAGGCAGGCGCATCCATTGGGAAGCGCGCACCGACGCCCGGCGCAATTGCCTCACGCGCGCCAAGCTGGCCGGGCACGCCGCTCAGGATGCTGTGGAGGGCCTTGTCCCCCCACATGTTCATCAGCCGGACCGCCCTTGCCTCCTTGCCGCCGAGCGAGAAACTGCTGTGCAGGTGCAGAATGCGGGGCGGCGGCGCCATGCCTGGTCAGGCGTCCTGAAAGGTGCGCTGGAGCAGGCGATCCATGGCCTCCACAGCCACGGGTTCATCCAGTAGGGGAGCATGACCCACGCCGGGAACGGTCACCAGCTCCGCATGGTTCAGACGAGCCGCCATCTGACGGGCGGTAGCAGCGCTCAAAAGGTCCGATCGTTCCCCCCGGAGCAACAGCACCGGCACGTCCTTCAGCGCGTCCAATGCGGGCCAGAGATCGACCCCCGCCTCCCCGCCCGGCATCCGCAGCGGTTCAGCGATGCGCATGTCATAATCCAGCACAATCCGTCCGCCGCTGGTCAGCCGGTACAGGCGCTTGGCCATGCCCAGCCAGTCCTCCAGCCGATAGCCCGGATAGACCTCGGCATTGTTCTCGGCCAGCGCCCGCGCCGTATGCACCCAGGTCGGATAGCTGCCGCCCGTGCCGACATAGCCCTTGATCCGGTCCAGTCCGGCCTGCTCGATCACTGGCCCGATATCGTTGAGCAGCGCCGCCGCCACCCGGCCGGGGCGCGTTGCCGCCAACAGCATGGTCAATATCCCGCCGAGCGAGGTGCCAAAGGCGACAAAGCGCGTGATCGCCAGATCGGCCAGCAAACGCTCAATGTCCTGCACATAGGTGAGCGGCACATAGGTCATGGGGTCTTTAGCATAGGCGCTTTCGGCCCGCCCGCGCATTTCCGGGCAGATCAGCCGCCACTTGCCGGCCAGCCGGTTCGCCACCGGCTCGAAGTCGCGAGCATTGCGGGTCAGGCCGTGCAAACAGAGAATCGGCGGCCGCTCCGACGGCCCGCCATAGTCGCGATAATGTAGCCGCAGGCCGTCATTCGACCACCAATATCCGTCTTTATAGTCGACCAAGCTTGAACCTTTCCCAGATCATCCCCCATATCGCCTTATGACGATCCCGCCGCAACCCGCGAAATATCATCCTGAATCCGCGATCCTTTCGCTTGGCGAGAAGATCGGCGATCCCGTTCAGGCAGCCGACTTTCCCCAGACCATCCTGCGTTTCCGCAATGACCGCTGGGCAGAGGCGGTCGGCCTTGGCGGACTGAGCGACGACGCGTGGACGCAGCATTTCGGACGGTTCCGACAGCTGGAGGGCAGCCTGCAGCAGCCGCTGGCCCTCCGCTATCACGGGCATCAGTTCCGGGTGTACAATCCCGACATCGGCGACGGCCGGGGCTTTTTGTTCGCGCAGCTTCGCGATGGCGCGGGGCGGCTGCTCGACCTTGGCACCAAGGGATCGGGCCAGACACCCTATAGCCGCTTTGGCGACGGCCGCCTGACGCTGAAGGGCGGCGTGCGGGAAATATTGGCGACCGAAATGCTGGAAGCGCTGGGTGTCCACACCAGCAAGACCTTTTCCCTCATCGAAACCGGCGAGGAGCTGGTGCGTGGCGACGAACCTTCGCCCACCCGGTCGTCCGTGCTGCTGCGCCTCAGCCACAGCCATATCCGCATCGGCACTTTTCAGCGGATCGCCTTTGAACGGGATCAGGCGATGATGACGCGGCTGGTCGATTATTGCCTTGCCAATCTGCTCGATCCAACGGCGGAGGGCGAGCCTCCGGCCATCGCGTTGATGCGCCAGGTAGTGGAACGGACCGCCGATCTTGCCGCCTCATACATGGTGGCGGGCTTCGTCCATGGCGTGCTCAACAGCGACAATATCAACATCACAGGGGAAAGTTTCGACTATGGCCCCTGGCGCTTCACGCCGAAATGGGACGCGGGCTTTACCGCCGCCTATTTCGACCAGACCGGGCTTTACGCCTTCGGGCGGCAGGCCGAAGCCATTCATTGGGACGTGGCGCAACTCGCCGTGTCACTGCGGCTGCTGAGCGAGGCGGAGCCGTTGATTGCGGAGCTGGAGCGCTACCCCGACCATTACCAATCCGGGATGATCCGCCACTTCTTCCGCCGTCTTGGCCTTGTTCCGGGCGAGCGGCAGGCGTCGCTCCAGTTCATCGAAAGCTGCGTCCGCGCCATGGTGGAAACGGGCACGGAGATCGACCGCTTCTTTTTCGACTGGCGCTGCGGCGACGTTCGGCATCCGGACGCCTACACAGGCGAGGCGTGGAACCCGGTCCGGGAGCTGATCCCCAGCTTCACCCCCGCCGGCACGCGAGACCATCCCTATTGGTCGGACGATGCACCCTGCTCCATGCACATTGCGGAGGTGGAAACGATCTGGTCCGCCATCGCGGAGCGCGATGATTGGGCGCCCCTTTACGCGAAGGTGGCGGCAATCCGCCGGATGGGCGAGGCGCACGCGCCCGGCGGCGGATGAACAACATCCACCTCCGTTCGTGTCGAGCGAAGTCGAGACACGCTTCACCAAGCCAACGTCCCTCGACTTCGCTCGGGACGAACGGAGGTGCCACACCTCAAAATCATCGCACTCCAGCATTGGACGCAGCCAGAATGAACTGGACTTTGACGGCGAAATGCGGCTAAAGGAGCCGCATCATGTCGAGCATCAATGCCATCTCTCTTCTACTGCTACGACTTACACGCCCTTAGGCGTGCGATTTGTGCTGCAAGCTTGCCTTGCCTGGCACACACAGCCTAAGGGCCAATCCGCTTCCAGATTGAAACAGCAGGCGCTGCCGCGTAGATTCCAGCGGTCAGCGGCTTGATTGAAGAGAAGTCGAAAAGACATGTTGCAGGACCCGTCCGTCAAATACCGCCCCTTCCCGCAGGTCGATCTGCCCGACCGGCAATGGCCCGGCCGCACGATCACGAAGGCGCCCCGCTGGCTCAGCACCGACATGCGCGATGGCAATCAGGCGCTCATCGATCCGATGGACACGGAGAAGAAAACACGCTTCTTCAACCTGCTGGTAAAGATCGGCATCAAGGAGATCGAGGTCGGTTTCCCCTCGGCCGGCGCGACCGAATTCGATTTCATCAGCGGCCTCGTCCAGTCCGGCGAGATTCCGGACGACGTCCTGATCCAGGTTCTGACCCAGGCCCGCCGCGACCTGATCGAGCGCAGCTTTGAAAGCCTGAAGGGCGCGAAACAAGCCATCGTCCACGTCTATAACGCCGTCTCGCCCGCATGGCGGCGGATCGTGTTCGGCATGGACCGTCCGCAGATCAAGCAGATCGCCATCGACGCGGCCAAAATCATTCGCGACGAGGCGGCCAAGCAGCCGAATACCGAATGGCATTTCGAATATTCGCCCGAAACATTCTCCACGGCCGAACTGGATTTCAGCCTGGAATGCTGCGAGGCAGTGATGGATATTCTCCAGCCGACGCGGGAGAGGCCGATCATCCTCAACCTCCCCGCCACGGTGGAGGCGGCGACACCCAATATCTATGCCGACCAGATCGAATGGTTCGGCCGTCATATCCGCAACCGCGACAGCGTGGTGATCAGCCTGCATCCGCATAACGATCGCGGCACAGGCGTTGCCGCCGCCGAACTGGGCCTGATGGCGGGCGCGGATCGAGTGGAAGGCTGCCTGTTCGGCAATGGCGAGCGCACCGGCAATTGCGACATCGTGACCGTCGGCCTCAACATGTATACGCAGGGCGTGCATCCGGGGCTGGATTTCTCCAACATCGAGGAAATTGTCCAGACCGTCACTTATTGCAACCAGTTGCCCGTCCACCCTCGCCACCCCTATGCGGGCGATCTGGTGTTCACGGCCTTTTCCGGCTCGCATCAGGACGCAATCAAGAAGGGCTTCGCCGCACAGGAGGCGCGTAACGACGAATATTGGGACGTGCCCTATCTGCCCATCGACCCGGCGGACATCGGCTGTTCCTACGAAGCCGTCATCCGCGTCAATTCGCAGTCCGGCAAGGGCGGCGTCGCCTGGGTGCTGCAGCAGGACAAGGGGTTGAAGCTGCCCAAGCGGATGCAGGCCGATTTCAGCCGTATCGTGCAGGATCTGGCCGACCGGACCAGCCGCGAGCTGGTCGCCGCCGACATCTGGACTGCGTTCGAAGGCTATTATTGCCTGGGCACCGACCAGCCCTTCAAGCTGATTGACTATCAGGAAAGCCACCAGCCGCATGCCGGCGGCAATCGCCTGTTCGTCGGCAAGATCGCCCTGAACGGCGTCGAACAGACCGTGAGCGGGCGCGGCAACGGTCTTATATCCTCCGTGCTGGCGGCGCTGCGGGACAATTGCGGCATCGACCTGGAAGTCGAGGATTATAACGAGCACGCCATCGGCCATGGTTCGGACGTGCAGGCGGCCGCCTATGTCGAATGCAAGACGCCGGCGGGCAAGAAAATTTTCGGCGTCGGCATGGACGCCGATGTCGCCACGGCATCGGTGCAGGCCATCCTGTCCGCCGCCAACGGACTTGCCGCGCGCGGAAATTAGGACTGGACGGGGCGAGGCCCTGCGTTAGTCTTGATCCTGCTCGGCACGGGGGTCGTTGCATATTTGGCGTCACCCTGGCGAAGGCCGGGGTCTCCAGCCTCTTGGCCGTGTCATGCCGATGGAGATTCCGGCTTTCGCCGGAATGACGGATAGTTTCGCAACGCCCCCCGTGCCGAGGAGGAACTTGAATGTTTTGGAGAACCCATGCCCCTGCCCTCACCACTGTTCGACGCCCTGAGGCTGCCCGTCATGGCATCCCCCATGTTCATCGTTTCCGGCCCGGAACTGGTCATTTCGCAGTGCAAGGCAGGTATTGTAGGTTCCTTCCCCGCCCTGAACGCCCGGCCGCAAAGCCAGCTTGACGAATGGCTTCACCGGATCACCGAGGAACTGGCCGCCTGGAACCGCGACAATCCGGAACGCCCCGCTGCCCCCTTCGCGGTGAACCAGATCGTGCACAAGTCCAACAGCCGGCTGGAAGAGGATCTTGCCACCTGCGCCAAGTGGAAGGTGCCGATCGTCATCACCTCGTTGGGCGCGCGGGAAGACCTCAACCACGCGGTGCAGGGCTGGGGCGGCATCACCTTTCATGACGTGATTGATGACCGTTTCGCGCGCAAGGCAATCGAAAAAGGCGCCAACGGCCTTATTCCTGTTGCCGCCGGAGCAGGCGGCCATGCCGGCACCATCTCTCCCTTTGCGCTGATGCAGGAAATTCGCGCCTGGTTCGACGGCCCCGTCGCCTTGTCGGGCGCCATCGCCTGCGGCCGGTCCATTCTGGCGGCACAGGCGATGGGTGCGGATCTGGCCTATATCGGCTCGGCCTTTATCGCCACGGAAGAGGCGAATGCGTCCCCGGCCTATAAGGGAACCATTGTCGAGGCGCATTCCGGCGACATCGTCTATTCCAACCTCTTCACCGGCGTTCATGGCAACTATCTGCGCCAGTCGATCGAGCGGGCCGGCCTTGATCCCGCAAGCCTGCCTGACGGCGACCCCTCGGTCATGAATTTCGGATCAGGCGGCAATCAGGATGCCAAGGCCTGGAAAGATATATGGGGATCCGGTCAGGGCGTGGGTGCTGTCCGTGCGATCGAATGCGTCGCCGACCGGGTGGCGCGCCTTCAGGCGGAATATGACGCGGCCAGGGCGGAACTGATGGCGAAGCTGCGATAGCCTATCCCCACGCCCGCTCGATCATTTCGTCGATGGTGCCGAAATCAAGCCTTGCACGCATCGGATCGCGCTGGTGAAGGCTGACGGGAAAGGCAGGCGACCCGGATAGCGCCCGCCGCACCGCATTTTGAAGCAAGCGGAGGCGGTACAGGCAATCCAGCCGGTCCCAAAGGCGCCGGCGCGACCGCGCATAAACCGCCCGGATGGTTTCGGCCCGCATCAGAATGAGGGCATTATAGCGGGGATGTGGCCCGCGATGGAGGGGAAGTCCGCAGCGCAGCGTCTCCGCCTCGGTCGTCGGCAGCAATACGCCGTTGGTCGGAAAATCGTCAAACTCAAATCCCACGGCCATAAGGTCGATGAAAAACTGACGGAACTGTTTCCGGCGAAAAAGCGCCACCGGCAATAGATGGTGCCGTTGGCGATTGGGCCAGTAATCCGGCTGGCCGCGCCGGTTTACGCGGCAAAAGGCAATTCCCACTTATCCCCCTTGTCCACATGCTCGGATGCATGGGCGGAGGGCAATCAAGGCGGTTGGAGCCGGATTTTCCCGCTTTTAAACGTCCATTCCGGACAAGACCGCCGAACGGACATCGCATTCGACCGAGAGCCATTGCGGCTTCCGCCCTGGATACTCCATGGGCTCGGGCAAAATTCTGACCTGTTCTCCGGCAGCCAGGCCGGCAAATTCCGCCTGCCGTTCAAAGGGGCCATTCAGCATCGCATCGGCGGCGATCCGGCACGCGCGCCGCACCAAACCGGCGGCCGACATATCGCCAACGGCTCGCAAACGGATTTCCTGACCGCAAAAGTAGGAGAGGCCGGTGCTGGTCAGGGTTCCGTCCGGTCGAACCGTCATACGGACGAATTGCAGAACGGGCACATCCTTCCCCCCGGAGAACCCGTCCATCGCTGCGCGAAGCTGCTCAACATCGCTTACCAGTTGCGCATAGGGCCAGCAGATCACATCCACCGGCACAAAGGTCGCCAGCCGCAAGGCATATCCGGCTAATGCCGCCGCCGTCTGCAAGGGCGCGGCGCCATTTTTTTCTTCCGACAAGCTCAACAATATGCGTTGGGCGGATTGGTCGAAGGCCGGAGAGTATGGCGCGGTCGAATGGCGGAAAACCGACCATTCGAGCGCCGACCGCGAAGAAATAATCCTGACGTCCACTGTCTTTGGCAGAACAAGGGCACAATTTTTCAGCAAAGCCGATCGGCGGTCTGTGTCGCGACCGGTTTCACCTGCGCGATCACCGTCCATGACGCTTACAAGCATGTGGGGTATTTCACCAGGCATTGCCGTCCCGTCTTCTGTTGTTGAACCTGCGATCCAACCTAGACATCGGCATATTTAATTTGTCGCTAAGCCAAAAGCCGGCCTTCACGCCTGAACATGCACGCGCATGGCATTTCCTCCGCAAATGCGGGCGATTTCGCCAAGCTTAACTTGGTCCGAAACGGATATTATTTCGGTTCTCCTGCTGCCAGCAGGTCACAACGGAACCGAAACGAAGCCCGGTTTCAGCCACGAAGTGCGAATCAGCAGGTCAGATTTCGACCTGGCTGCCCAGTTCGACGACTCGATTGGTCGGCAGGCGGAAGAACTCCATCGCGCTTTCCGCGTTGCGAAGCATCCAGGCGAAGATCTTTTCCCGCCACAGGGCCATGCCTGGCCGAGCGGACGGCAGCAAAGTCTGGCGGGCCAGGAAGAAGCTGGTTTCCATCATCTTGAATTCAGCGCCGCATTCCGTCACGCGCTTGAGCGCGGCGGGCACGTCCGGTTCCTGCATGAAGCCATATTTCAGCACCAGGCGGAAGAAGCCGCGCCCCAGATCCTCAAGCTTGCAGCGGCCGTCCTCCTCCACAAAGGGCTCATCGACGATCTTGACCGTCAGCAGGATCACCCGTTCATGCAGTACCTTGTTGTGCTTCAAGTTATGGAGCAGCGCGTGCGGAACGCCATCAGGCGTCGAGGTCATGAAGACGGCCGTACCGGGCACCCGGACCGCGCTGTTCGCCGCCGAGGCCACGAAAATGGGGATCGGCATCGCCGCTTCCCGCATCCGTTCCATCATGAGCTGCCGCCCCTTGGCCCATGTGGTGAGCAGCGTGAAGATTATAAGGCCAACGGCCAGCGGGAACCAGCCGCCATCGGGCACCTTGGTCAGGTTCGCCGTGAAATAGGCGATATCAACAATGTAGAAGACGCTGAGCAATAGCGCCGCCCAAAGCGGCGGCCATTGCCACAGGCGGAAGACCAGCACCGTGAGCAGCGCCGTGTCGATCAGCATCGCGCCCGTGACCGCAATCCCATAGGCCGACGTCAGGCCCGACGAATTCTGGAAACTCAGGACCAGCAGAATCACCATGACCATGAGGCCCCAATTGACCAGGGGAATATATATCTGCCCGGCGGTCGCCGCGCTGGTGTGCGAAATGCGCAGGCGCGGCATGAAGCCGAGCTGGATTGCCTGCTGCGTCACGGAGAAGGCCCCCGATATCACCGCCTGGCTGGCAATGATCGCGGCAAGGGTGGCAATGCCGACCAGCGGCAGCTGAAACCAGGCCGGGGCCAGATTGTAGAAGGGGCTGTCGAGCGCGGGGATGCCTTCACGATGCAGCAGGGCGCCCTGCCCCATATAATTCATCATCAGCGCCGGCAGGACGAAGCACAGCCAGGACACCCGAATCGGTTTCCGACCGAAATGCCCCATGTCGGCATAGAGCGCTTCAGCACCCGTCACGGCGAGCACCACCGAACCCAGAGCCAGAAAGGCGGCAAGCCCGTCGATCATGAAAAAATTGATCGCCCACCAGGGGTTGAAGGCAAGAAGGATATGCGGCGTTTGCCAGATGCTGATCAGGCCCAGCACGGATATCGTCATGAAATAGATCATCATGATCGGGCCGAACATGGCCGCCACCCGGTTCGTCCCGGCTCGCTGGATCGCGAACAGGCCGAAGAGAATTGTCACGGCGAGGGGCAGAATGAGCGGCTGGAGCGCGGGATTGGCCACCGCCAGACCCTCGACCGCCGACAGCACCGAAACGGCCGGCGTGATCATGCTGTCGCCATAGAATAGCGCGGTTGCGAACACGCCCAGCATGACGATCCCCCGCGACCATCGCTGGGTCTTCGTCCGGCCGCTGATAAGGGCGAGCAGGGCAAGACTGCCGCCCTCCCCCTTGTTATCCGCGCGCATGATGATGGTGACATATTTCAGCGTCACGACCAGCATCATCGACCAGAACATCAGGCTGACGACGCCCAATATATGTTCATAGTCCAGCGTCAGCTTGTGGTGGCCTGCGAAGGTTTCGCGAAAGGCGTAAAGCGGGCTGGTGCCGATGTCGCCGAAGACAATGCCGATCGCCCCGATGGCAAGCTTCAGGACGGCCTTGTCGTCATGGCCATGGGCGGAATGCGCCTGGGCGCCAGAATCGCCGGCGGGCGCCGGTTCCTGGACCTCTGATACTGCGTCCACCATCTTACAAGGAATCCAGCGTCATATTCGCTCTTCGCGCCCCCGCACCCCCTGTATTCAGGGGGCTCTTATCGGCAATGACCGGGGCCACTAGCATGGCTGCTGGTGCGGTGCAACAAATGCTGGGCCGGCCTCATTGTTCGGGGTCCGGCGTTCCATTTCCGGACGTTGGGCCGCTTACCGGCGCCGAAGACATTCCGCTCCCCAGCGCGCGTTCCAATATCCCCAGATTGGTCTCCAGTTCGCTCCGCCACTCCGCATCCGCAGGCGCCTGCTCCAGCAAAGCGCGCCAGATTTTCTCCGCCTGCTGCGGCTGGCCCGACTGGGCGAGCGCCAGGCCAAAGAAATAGGCCGGCGCCGGATGCTCGGGCGCAAGGCGCATCGCCTGGCGGAAGGCATATTCGGCGGCGGGCGACAGCACGCCATTGCCATGCACAATCAGCGCATTGCCAAGACCGAGCCAGAGATTGGCGTCCTCGGGATATTGGCGAAGACCGACCCGCAGCACATTAGCCGCGTCCGTATGCTTCCCCTGACGATTAAGGGCATCGGACAGGACCAGCCATTGTCCCGCCTCACTGAAGCGTTCGCCCATTTCCTTGCGCAGCTTTGCGACATCCTCGTCGAAGGGCTTGTCCTGCGCGGCGCTGCTCTTGGGCACACCCGCCTGCGACGGGTTGCCCTGCCAGGCATAACCGGCAAGGCCGATCAGCAGCGCGGCGGCAACCAATTCCCAGGCCGCGCGCGGCGTCCGGCCAAGGCGGACAATCACGCCGCCCGCCACGACGGCCAGCGCTATGGCGATGATCCAGCCGTTCATGATTCGCCGTCCTTCCGCTTGTGCCGCTTCATCCGCCCGCGCAGCAGCCACAGGCCAATGCCGAGCAACAGGATGGGCGCGCCCCATAAAGGCCAGGTCAGCGGTTCAACCGGCGGCGCATAAGTGACCCATGCGCCATAGCGCTCGACCAGCCAGGCGCGGATCTGCTCGGGCTTCTCCCCCGCCAGAATACGCTGCCGGATCTGCGAGCGCATGTCGCCCGCCATGCTGGCATTGCTGTCGGCTATGGACTGGCTCTGGCAGACAAGACAGCGGACGGTTTCCATCAACGCGCTCGCCTGGGCCTCCAGCCGGGGATCGTCAAGTTGCCGGTCGGCGTAGGGCGCGGGGGGAACAGCCGTTTGCGCAGCGGCGGGCGTGGAGAAAGAGGTCATAAGGACGGCCGCCAATACGGCCGTCGCCCCTGCGAAGGCAGGGGCCCCGCTTTTCCTGAAAAGCTGTCGAAAAAGAAAGCTGGGTCCCTGCCTTCGCAGGGACGACGCAGTTATGATTCGAAAATTCACGATCATTGCGCTTCCCGCAACTTTTCGAGCAGCATCGGCACATGCTCTTCCCGGATTTCGCCGATATGCTGATAGGTGATGATGCCCTTTCCATCGACCACGAACGTCTCCGGCACCCCGGCCGAACCCATGGCGATCTGCACGCTGCTGTCCAGATCAGCACCGATGCGGGCATAGGGATTGCCCCAGCGGCCAAGGAAACGGGTTAGATCCTCTTCGCTGTCACGGATCGCTATGCCGTCGATCGGCGCGCCCGCGGCCTCCAGCGCTGCAAGCTGCGAGGCCTCAGCAGCGCAAGGCACGCACCAGCTTGCAAAGATGTTGAGCAGGCGCGGCTCGCCCTGACTGAACTGCGTGCTGGCAAGGCCGGGCCGCTCGGGCACCGCCGCCGGAAGGGTGAACGCAGGCAGCGGCTTGCCGACCATGCGCGACTCGATGGTGCGGTCGCCGGGCTTGATGATCCCAGACGCCATGATGACGAAGAACAGGCCGAACAGCGCCAGCGGCACCCACAGGACCCAGCGCTTCATGCATAGGCCTTTCTGAACGCAGCCACCCAGGACCGGCGCACCCGTCCGACCAGCGCCAGCGCGCCGCCCAACGCGATCAGGATGCCCCCAAGCCAGATGAGGGTCACAAAAGGCTTCCACCAGATGCGCAATTGCCAGCGGTCGGCATCCACCTGCTCACCCAGCACCACATAAAGCTGTCCGTCCCAGCGGGTCAGAAGCGCGGCCTCCGTGGTCGGCGTGGGCGGCGAGGGAAAGAAGCGCGCCTGCGGGCGAATCTCGACCGGCTCATCACCGTTGCGGCTGGCATGCATCACCCCTTCCAGAGCGGTCCAGTTTGGACCCGCCAGCGGCGAAATGCTGTCGAACTTCACCGTCCAGCCCGCAATCTCAACGCTATCCCCAGCACGCGCGGCGACCAGCTTCTCCTGATTAAAGGCACTTTCCGACGCCATGCCCGCCAAACTGACCGCCACCCCCAGATGCGCGATGACCATGCCCCAGGTAAAGAGCGGCGTGCGGCGCAGATTGCGTTTCCACAGCGGCGCAAGACTGGCCACGCCCACCCCGAAAGCCAGGATCAGGCCAAGCAGCGGCAATATGCCGACGCGCCCCGCGAAGAGGGCCAGACATATGGCGAGCGCGATCACCGTTACGAGGGCTGGAATAGCGAGCCTCCGGCCGACCGTGGCGGCACGATCCTTCTGCCAGCGTGTTACCGGTCCAGCGGCCATGACGACGACGAGCAGCAGCGCCAGTGGTCCGGCCGCGCTGTTGAAATAGGGCGGGCCGACCGACAGCTTCTCCCCCGTCACCGCTTCCACGCCAAGGGGGTAGAGCGTGCCGACCAGCACAATGCCCAATATTGCTGACAGCAGCAGGTTGTTGACCACCAGCATACCTTCGCGGCTCACCGGCTCGAACTGCTTGCCCTCCCGCACCGTACCGACCCGCAGGGCGAACAGCGCCAGCGCGCCGCCGATGTACAGCGTCAGCAGAGCGAGAATGAAACTCCCCCGTTCGGGATCGACGGCAAAGGCGTGCACGCTGGTCAAAATGCCCGACCGGACGAGGAAGGTGCCCACCATCGACATGGAAAAGGCCACGACCGCCAGCATGACCGTCCAGGCGCGCAGCCCGTCACGGGTCGCCAGCACCGTCACGCTATGCAGCAGCGCCGTCCCGGCCAGCCAGGGCATCAGCGAGGCATTCTCGACCGGGTCCCAAAACCACCAGCCGCCCCAGCCAAGCTCATAATAGGCCCAATAGCTGCCCGCCACGATGCCAAGCGTCAGGAATATCCAGGATATCAGCACCCATGGCCGCATCGCCCGCGCAAAGGCCGCATCGACATTGCGCGTCATCAGCGCGCCGACCGCGAAGGAAAAGGCCACTGAAAGCCCGACATAGCCGAAATAGAGCGTCGGCGGGTGGAAGGCGAGGCCCGGGTCCTGCAGCAGCGGATTAAGCCCCTGCCCGTCCACGGCCGGCGGATTGAGCCGCTCGAAGGGGTTGGAGGAGAAGAGCAGGAAGGCATAGAAGCCAATGCTGATCAGCGCCTGCGCCCCCAATGTCGCCATGTGCGTGTCGCGGCGCAGGGATCGCTCGAACAGCGCCACCGCCGCCCCCGCAAGCCCCATCACCGTGACCCAGAGCAGCATGGAGCCCTCATGATTGCCCCAGGTCCCCGCCACCTTGTACAGCATGGGTTTGAGCGAATGGCTGTTCATCGCCACCAGCTTCACCGACATGTCCGACCGCACGAACAGCCAGATCAACAGCATGAAAGCCAATGCGCCAAGCAGTCCCTGAACGACGGCGACGGGCCGGACGGCGGAGAGCAGATCATCATTGCCCTTCGCGACCCCGACCCAGACGAGGCCGAACTGCAGAACAGCAAGCGCCGCCGCCAGCCAGAGCGCGACAAGACCGGCCTCAGCGATCATGACAGTTTCGCCAAGCCAATCGATCCGTCATCCCCGCGCAGGCGGGGATCCATCTCTTGCGCTATCCAATTGCCACAACATCGGGAGATGGATTCCCGCCTGCGCGGGGATGACGAAAGGTGAGGAAGACACTGCAAACTCACTTCTCCACACTCACCTGATGCGTCGTTTCGTTATACGTCATCCCCTCCAGCTCGCGGGGCATGTAGCGCTCGTCGTGCTTGGCAAGCAGGTTCGTCGCGACGAAGGTGCCGGACCGGTCGAACGACCCTTCGGCCACCACACCCGATCCTTCCTTGAACAGGTCGGGGGCGATCCCGCTGAACCTTGCCGGAACGGTGGCCTTGCCGTCGGTCACGTCAAAGGCGAGTGTCACGCCGTCCGCCTCCCGTTTCAGGCTGCCGTTGACGACCATGCCGCCCAGGCGAATGGCCTTCCCCGGCTCCACGCCCTTGGTCTTCACATCGTTGGGCGCATAGAAATAGGCGGCCTCGTCCTTCAGCGCCGAGGCCGCGAGCAGGCCGGCGCCAACCAGCGCGAACAGCGCCACAAGCACGAGAACAAGCCGCTGATGCTTTGCCTTCATCGCCATGGCGTCAACGCTCCCGGGTCAATTCGTCGGACCGGCGCTCCGCCCGGCGCATGGCCGTCCAGGCCCACAGGCACACCCCGCCCGTGCCAAGAAAAGTCAGCCCGTAGGCCGCCGCGATGAATGGCCAATGATTCAACCGATTTACCCCCGTGCGAGCCGTTGCAGCCGCGCCTCCAACTTGTTCTGCGCCAATATGGCCCGCATCCGCATCAGCACGATCGCCCCGAACAGCAAGGAAAAGCCCAGGACGGTGAAGCCAAGCGGCCACAATATCGAACTGTCGATGGTTGACCCCCGCATGGTGATGCTGGGGCCTTGATGCAGGCTGTTCCACCATACGACCGAGCGGTTGATGATCGGGATGTTGATGGCCCCCACCAGCCCGAAAATGGCCGTGACCCGGCTGACGCTGCCGCGACCCCCGGGCCCTTCGCCGCTGCTGGCGTTGGCAAGCGCGATATAGCCCAGATACAGGAACAGCAGCACCAGCATGCTGGTCATCCGGCCATCCCATTCCCACCAGGTGCCCCAGGTCGGCCGCCCCCAGATTGAGCCGGTGACCAGGCATAATGCCGTAAACAACGCTCCGGGAACCGCGATTGCCCGCGCCGCCACGCCCGCCAGCGGATGCCGCCACACGATCTGCATCAGGCTGGCGATGGCAAGGCCGGTCCAGCCGCCCATGCCCAGCCAGGCGGCGGGCACATGGATATACATGATCCGGACGCTCTCGCCCTGCAGATAGTCGGCGGGCGTATAGGAAAGCCCCGCCGTCACGCCGATGAGAAGCAACAGCAACCCGCCCCATAACAGCCATGGCGTCAATGGACGGGCGATCGAAAGAAAACGGGCAGGATTCGCGAAAACGTGCATGTTCGCGATGTTCTTTAGCGAGCGCCGCGCGCCAAGGCCAGCGGACTTTACGACAAAAGGACTCCGGGGCCCACTTGCACGCAGCAGGCGAATCCCCCATATGGCCTGCGGGAGTCGGGCGGACGCGGTACTCGCCAACCTGGTCAGATCCTGACGGAAGCAGCCACAACGAATTCGCCGCGGGTCGTTCCGGCTCCTACCTCCTCCAGTTCCGTTCTTTCGTCGTCCCTGCGAAGGCAGGGACCCCGCTTTGCTGCTTGGCAACAGTTCGGTGGAATAAGCTGGGTCCCTGCCTTCGCAGGGACGACGGCATCTGATTCTCCCTTTACCGCCTTCGACAAGCCGCCACTGACTTTACCGCCTTCGACAAGCCGCCACTGAACCAGTACAACCGCGCCTATGACCGATTCCCCCCAGCCCTATCGCGTCCTGGCGCGTAAATACCGGCCGCAGAATTTTGCGCAGCTCATTGGCCAGGATGCCATGGTGCAGACGCTGGGGAACGCCATCAAGCGTGATCGTCTGGCCCATGCCTTTCTGATGACCGGCGTGCGCGGCGTCGGTAAGACGTCCACGGCGCGCCTGATCGCCAAGGCCTTGAACTGTGTCGGCCCCGACGGGCAGGGCGGCCCCACCATCGATCCCTGCGGCGTGTGCGAGCCCTGCAAGGCGATTGCGGAGGGCCGCCATATCGACGTCATCGAAATGGATGCGGCCTCCAACACCGGCGTCGACGATGTGCGCGAAATCATCGAGGCGGTGCGCTATGCCGCCGTCTCAGCGCGCTACAAGGTCTACATCATCGACGAAGTCCACATGCTGACCAAGAACGCGTTCAACGCGCTTTTGAAGACGCTGGAAGAGCCGCCGCCGCACGTCAAATTCCTCTTCGCCACGACCGAGGTGAACAAGGTGCCTGTGACGGTGCTGTCGCGTTGCCAGCGCTTCGACCTGCGCCGCATCCCGGCGGAAAAGCTCGCGGCCCATTTCGCGCATGTGGTGGAGCAGGAGGGCGTCGCGGCCGAAGCCGAGGCGCTGGCCATCATTGCCCAGGCGGCCGAAGGTTCCGCCCGCGACGGCCTTTCCATCCTGGATCAGGCGATCGCCCATGCCGATATGGAGGGCGAGGGAAAGGTAACCGCCGTGCAGATCCGGGACATGCTGGGCCTGTCCGACCGGGGGGCCGTGCGGCGGCTGTTCGGTCATTTGCTGGAGGGCAAGCCCGGGGAGCTTCTCGCCGCCGTGTACGAACAGCATATGCTGGGGGTCGAACCGGCCGCGCTGATGCGGGGGCTGCTCGAAATCTGCCACGCCATCACGGTTGCAAAGGTGGGTCGCGGCGATGAGGACGCGATGCGGTCCGAGGAGGAGCGCGCCATGCTCGCCGGATGGGCGGGCCAATTGGGTTTCGCCTCGCTTCACCGCCTCTGGCAGCTCTTGCTGAAGGGTCATGACGAGGTCGCCAGCGCCGCCATGCCGATCGAGGCATGCGAGATGGCGCTGCTGCGCGTCCTGCATGCCGCCGGAATGCCTGATCCGGGCGAACTTGCGCGCCTGCTGAAGGAAGGCGGCGCCCTGCCACAGGCGGCGCCATCCGCGCCTTCCGCGCCCGACGAACCCTCGCTCCCGCTGGCGCAGAACCGGGATTCGGCAGAGGGTCAGGCGCCTGAAACCTTCCGCGCGCTCATCGAATTGCTATGGGAGAAGGGCAAGCCCCATCTGGCGCAGCAGATGCACGATTATCTGGGCCTGATCCGCTATGCGCCGCCCGAACTGGTGATTAAGCCCGTGCAGCCCTTGCCCGCCGAATTCAATCGGGATACGGCGGCGGCCCTCAAGAGTTTGACCGGGATGAACTGGCGTATCGTCACCGGCGACGGCCCCGCCGAGCCGAGCCTGCTGGAACAGGAGCAGGCGGCCGAGGCCGAAGCCAGGCAGGCGATCCTCGACACCCCGATCGTAAAGGCTGCCATGGCGGCATTTCCTGACGCGGAACTGCTGCCGATCGACGAAAAAGACCAATGGAGTGCAACGGCATGAAGGATCTGGACGAAATTCTGGGCATGGCGAAAAATGTCCAGGCCGAACTGGAAAAGGCGCAGGCCAACCTCGACAACATAGAGGTTGAGGGCATTTCGGGCGGCGGCCTGGTAAGGGTCCGCGCCACCGCGAAGGGCCGCATCACCGGCGTTTCCATCGACGAAAGCCTGCTCGCCCCCAGCGAAAAGCAGATGACCGAAGATCTGGTCGCCGCCGCGTTCAACGACGCGCGGACCAAGGCCGATCAGGCGAGCCAGCAGGAAATGAGCAAGATGACCGCGGGCATTCCGCTGCCGCCGGGTTTCAAGCTGCCGTTTTGATGGACGCGGCTTGGGCAGAACTTTGCCGTCCCCGCCCTCTCTCGTCCGTCATTCCCGCGAAAGCGGGAACCCATCTATCGACTTGGTCTAACGACAGAAAATGGGGCGAGTTGGGTCCCCGCTTTTGCGGGGATGACGACATAGCGAATGGTAATAGCCCTACCCCAAAATTCCGTTTCGCTACACCATTTATTGATATGTTCCGCCCGTATACCATATTGGCCATAATCGGGACGCCGCCTGCGTCCTTCCTGGAGTATCTATGACCAAGTCCTACCCCATGCTGCCCCTGCGCGACATCGTGGTTTTTCCGCAGATGATCGTCCCCCTTTTCGTCGGCCGCGACAAGAGCGTGGTCGCGCTGGAAAAGGCGATGGAGGCGGACAAGGACATCTTTCTGGTGGCGCAGCTCGATCCGGCCGAGGATGATCCCGACCGTGACGCGCTTTACGACCTGGGCGTCATCGCCACAGTGCTGCAGCTGCTGAAGTTGCCGGACGGGACCGTCCGCGTCCTGGTCGAAGGCAAGCAACGCGCGCTGCTGGAGGATCTGACGGTCGAGGACGGCTACGTCCTTGCCAATGTGACCCCTCGCGACGAGCAGGAGGCCACCGGGCCGGAGGCGTCCGCCCTGATGCGTTCCGTCGTCGAGCAGTTCGAAAATTACGCGAAGCTCAACAAGAAACTCCCGGCCGAAACGCCGGTCCAGCTGAGCGAAATCGACGATGCCGCGCGCCTGGCCGATGCGGTCGCCGCCAATATCAGCGTGAAGGTGGCGGACAAGCAATCGCTGCTGGTCGAGGCCGATCCCGTCAAGCGCCTGGAGATGGTGTTCGCCTTCATGGAGGGCGAGCTGGGCGTGCTGCAGGTCGAACGCAAGATCCGGGGCCGCGTGAAGCGCCAGATGGAGAAGACGCAGCGCGAATATTATCTCAATGAACAGTTGAAGGCGATTCAGCGCGAGCTGGGTAACGAGGGTGAGGAAGGCGGCGATGAGCTGGCCGAACTCACCGCCAGGATCGCCAAGCTGAAACTCAGCCCCGAAGCGCGCACCAAGGCGCAGGGCGAGCTCAAGAAGCTGAAAAGCATGCAGCCCATGTCGGCGGAAGCGACCGTGGTCCGCAACTATCTCGACGTGCTGCTGGGCCTCCCCTGGGGCAAGAAGTCAAAGCTCAAGAAGGATCTGAAGGTCGCGCAGGAAGTGCTCGACGCGGATCATTTCGCGCTGGAAAAGGTCAAGGACCGGATCATCGAATATCTGGCGGTCCAGGCGCGCACCAACAAGCTGAAAGGTCCGATCCTTTGCCTCGTCGGCCCTCCGGGCGTGGGCAAGACCTCGCTCGGCCGCAGCATCGCCAAAGCCACGGGGCGGGAATTTGTGCGCCAGTCGCTGGGCGGCGTGCGCGACGAGGCGGAGATTCGCGGCCACAGGCGGACCTATATCGGCTCACTGCCGGGCAAGATCGTCACCAACCTCAAGAAGGCCGGGAGCAGCAACCCGCTGTTTCTGCTCGACGAGATCGACAAGCTGGGTCAGGATTTCCGGGGCGATCCTGCGTCCGCCCTGCTGGAAGTGCTCGATCCCGAGCAGAATTCGAAATTCCAGGACCATTATCTGGAAATCGACATCGATCTTTCCGACGTCATGTTCGTGACGACCGCGAACTCCTTGAACCTGCCGCAGCCGCTGCTCGACCGGATGGAGATCATCCGGCTTGAAGGCTATACCGAGGACGAAAAGGTCGAGATCGCCGAGCGCCATCTTCTGCCCAAGCAGATAGAGATGCATGGCCTGAAGGAGGGCGAATTCACCGTCACCGAGGACGCCGTCCGCGACCTCATCCGCTATTACACGCGGGAAGCGGGCGTTCGCACCCTGGAGCGCGAACTGGCGCGGCTGGCGCGCAAGGCCCTGCGCAAGATACTGGAAGGCGAAATCAAGAAGGCGGTGATCACGCCGGAAAATCTGGCCTCCTACGCGGGCGTGCGGAAATTCCGCCATGGCGTTGGCGAAGATGAAAATCAGATCGGCGCCGTCACCGGCCTCGCATGGACCGAAGTCGGCGGCGAACTGCTGACGATCGAATCCGTCACGGTGCCCGGCAAGGGTCAGATCAGGACCACCGGCAAGCTCGGCGATGTCATGACCGAGTCGATTCAGGCGGCCTTTTCCTATGTGAAGGCGCGCTCGCCCGGCTATGGCATCAAGCCGAGCATTTACAACCGCAAGGACATCCACATCCACTTGCCCGAAGGCGCGGTGCCCAAGGATGGGCCATCGGCGGGCATCGGCATGGTGACGTCGATCGTGTCCACGCTGACGGGCATACCGGTACGCAAGGATGTGGCGATGACTGGCGAAGTCACGCTCCGCGGCCGGGTGCTGCCGATTGGCGGCCTCAAGGAAAAATTGCTTGCGGCGTTACGCGGCGGCATCAAGACGGTGCTGATCCCGGCGGAGAATGAAAAGGACCTTGCGGAGATTCCGGCCAACGTCAAAGAGGGGCTGGAAATCATCCCCGTTTCGCATGTCGATGAGGTGCTGGCTCGGGCACTTTCCACGCCTTTGACCCCGATAGACTGGACCGAGGAAGACGATCTTGCAGCCCAGCCTGGCAGCGCCGTTCACGGCGAAAAGGATGCTGCATTGCGGCATTAATGTCCGATTTATACAATTTTCGTTTCGTTGTGCATTAAATCGCGCTTTTCGGCTGTTTTTTCGTCGCTTTCCCTTTGACAGACCCATCGGAGTTAGCCTTTATGTGCGCCCAACGCCGCGATTCCTTATTAACTTTCAAAACAAGGGGGTTCCCAAGGCATGAACAAACAAGATCTTATCGGCACCGTTGCTGAAAGCAGCGGACTTACCAAGAGCGATGCCAGCAAGGCAGTGGAAGGCGTTTTCGACGCCATCACCGGCGCTCTGAAGAAAGGCGACGAAGTTCGCCTGGTCGGCTTCGGTACCTTCTCGGTCACGAAGCGCAAGGCTTCCACGGGCCGCAATCCCCGGACCGGCGAACCAATGACGATCAAGGCGTCGGCCCAGCCCAAGTTCAAGGCTGGCAAGGGTCTGAAGGACTCGGTCAACTGATCATGCGGCGCCCCCCGCAAAGGGGCGCCACTTCTTTGGCGTCGCGGCCAAATTTGAACATCATATGGTGACAGAAAAGGCGCTCACGGGCGCCTTTTTTGCTGCTGCCTGAATCTCCGGTTCATTGAGACTCACAGATGAAACGGGATGGAAATTTTCACTCCTCTCAATCTCGTCATTCCCGCGAAAGCGGGAACCCATCTCTCCTTCCTGGTTCAACGTCAGCTATTACCGAGAAATGGGTCCCCGCTTTCGCGGGGATGACGATGTCGAGAATGTCAAGAAGCAAGCCAAGATGAGTCATCGCCACCCTTTTTCGCCTGTTTCCTACAACAGCGCTTGACGCTGACCCGCTGCCGACATTATGTGCCTGCTCCGCGTGACGTTCATCCTTTGATCGGCGCGTCGTGGCGATCGTAGCTCAGTTGGTTAGAGCGCCGGTTTGTGGTACCGGAGGTCGCGGGTTCGGATCCCGTCGATCGCCCCATTTTCAATTTGTCACTGCTTTAGGACTGGCCAATGGCCGCCCAAAAGATTACTTGAACTCGTAATATTATTACGAGGATTTTGCCATGCCTGCCCTCTGGGATCTGCCCGATTTCGACGATCATGAGGGGGTTCACATCTTCCGGGACCCCGCGTGCGGATTGACGGCGGTGATCGCGGTCCACTCGACGGCGCTGGGGCCCTCGGCGGGCGGCGTGCGCTTTTGGCATTACGCGGACAAAAGCGCCGCCATCACCGACGCCCTCCGCCTCTCGCGCGGCATGAGCTACAAGAACGCCATGGCCGGGCTGCCCATGGGCGGCGGCAAAGGCGTTATCCTGGCCGGCGAAGACCGGGTTAAGACGCCGGAGCTGATCGCCGCCTTTGGCCGCGCCGTCGATTCCCTCGGCGGACGCTATGTCACGGCGCAGGATGTGGGGATGAGCGAGGCCGACATGATCGCCTTGTCGCAGGTCACGCGCTATGTTTCCGGCCTGCCGCCCAAAAATGGCGGCGCCGGCGGCGATCCCGGCCCGTCCACGGCCCAAGGCGTCTTTCTGGGCGTCAAGGCGGCGATCAGGCACCGGCTCGGCGCTGACAGCGCGAAGGACGTTCGCATCGCCATTCAGGGCGTCGGCAGTGTCGGCGGCGGATTGGCTCGCCGTCTGGCGGCCGAAGGCGCGCGCCTGACCATCGCTGACGTCAATGCTGACCGCGCCAATACACTCGCCAAAGAGATTGGCGCGACCGCCGTCCATGCCGACGAAATCATGACCGTCGATGCCGATGTCTTCAGCCCCAACGCACTGGGCGCCATCCTCAACAAGGAAAGCATCGGCAAATTGAAAGCCGGGATCGTCGCGGGCGGCGCGAACAACCAATTGGCGACCAGGGCGGATGGCAACCGGGTTCTGGAACGCGGCATCCTCTACGCGCCCGACTATGTCATCAATGCGGGCGGCATCATCAATGTGGCGCTGGAATATCTGGGCCAGGGCGACCGGAGCGAGGTCAACAACCGCATCGAACAAATCCCCGCTCGCCTGACCGGCATCTGGCAGGAAAGCGAACGGACGGGCATTCCGGCGTCGGATGTGGCCGATGCGATGGCGAAGAAGCTGATCGGGCGGGGGTAACGGGTTAGGTTTTTGCGGACTCTAATTCCCTCTCCCCTTCAGGGGAGAGGGTGGTGAGGCGAAGCCGAACCGGGAGAGGGGAAGTGCGGGATGCCGCAGCCGCTGCCGGTAAATACCCCGTTATCGGCAGCTCGCCGGCGACTATCCTCCACGCAGCAGTTAACAGGACTGCCGCCAAACCAGCATGCAGCCAGGCCATAATCGCTTGGTTGCTTACCCGCGCCCACGATCAGACCGTGTCGTGGTGACTCATTCGCTCAATCCTTCAACCAACGACAGGGCACTGCCATTCTGCCTCTCTGCACGTTCTACCGCGTTGTCATTGGCGATGCCGACCGGCAATGACGCCCGGTCCATCACTTGTTCGGGCCAGTGACGGAAAGGCAGGACGCTGCCGTTTCGCCGCCACTCATCGATCTGAGCAAGATCGAGATCTGCGAACAGCCACTGACTCTCGTGGGCGTGACCGATGGCAAAGATGCCGTCATCGGGGGTGATGCCATCCGGCGGACCATAGACGCCGGCCGCGCCGTAATTTTCATCGAGAGAGGGTAACCAGGGGGCAAGTCCCACCGTTGGCGCCTGCACGACATAGCATTGATTTTCCAGCGCCCGCGCCTGCCCACCGATCCGCACTCGCCAATAGCCCTGCATGCTGTCGGTCGCTGAAGGCACAAGGATGATCCGCGCCCCGGCTTCGGCCTGCGCACGCGCGATCAACGGGAATTCCGAGTCATAGCAGATGGAGATGCCGACCGGACCGAAGGGCGTGTCCAGAGCGCCGATCCGCGTGCCGCCCGAAATACCCCAGATTTCGCGTTCGAAGCGGGTCATCACGATCTTGTCCTGCCAGCCCATGCTGCCATCGGGACAGAAAAGCCGCGCACGGTTGACGATCAGCCCGCGGTCGTCGCGCACCGGGCCGCTGCCCGCGACGATCACCAGCCCATGGTGTCTGGCGAGACGCCGATGCAGTTCGTCTGCCCGATCGCTGAGCCCCATCACCAGTTCCAATGAGCGCTGAAGGTCGGATGCCGCCGCCGCATCGCAGCCGGCCAGTTCCATCGCTGCATATTCAGGGAAAAGCAGCAGTTGTGCGCCTTGGCCGGCCGCCTTCGCCACCCAATGGCTGATCTTGGCTTCCCACGCTTCATAGCTTGGCAACAACTCGATTGGATATTGTGCCGCCGCGATCCGAACTTCTTCCACTTTCGTCCCGTTCCCCCGGTAAATGCTTTTCCGATGGCGGATTTTGATCTGATGGGATCAGGTCACCGCCCGGATTCTTCGTCTTTCGCCATTTCCTGACCGGCGATCGGTTCGGATCGCCTAGAATTTCTTGATCCAGAAGCGCATGAGATGCTCGCTCTCCCGCGCATTATCGGGATGTTGCGGATCGCTCTTCTCCCGCACCACGGCGCAAAAGGCGGTGCAATCCGCACCGGCCGCCCTGGCTGCCGCCTCCCGTTCGTCGAAGAAGCGATGGCCGATGCCCTGTCCGCGAAATTGCGGTAGCAGAACCGATGCCCCGAAATAGTGAATCGTTCCGATATCGACGCCGGCGCCCGGAAAGGGCGCCTTGATCACGTCCTCGTCGCGACCGATCCGCTCCATCGCCAGTGGCGCGGCCGGATCGGCCGTCATGCCGGGTCGCTGACCTGCTGCAGCCAGTCGGCGAGGTTGTAATGGTT
>Ga0307412_10000248_pt1 | contig 35008 bp, 39 predicted proteins | sample DK1Cmetagenome_3_FD_203823 | JGI IMG/M metagenome (GOLD analysis project Ga0307412, IMG submission 203823) | Maize rhizosphere microbial communities from greenhouse at UC Davis, California, United States - DK15-C-1 | ecosystem: Host-associated > Plants > Roots > Rhizosphere > Soil | place: USA...
AGAGGAAAGCGTAGCGATCGTTGAACGCGCGATAGCCGGGGACATGATCGCGCAACACGAACGTCTCGAAGAACCAGGTGGTGTGGGCGAGATGCCATTTTGCTGGCGAGGCGTCCGGGAACGGCTGTACCGTGGCGTCGGCGTCAGAGAGGGGCTCGGCGAGCTCAAGCGTCAGTTTGCGCGTCGCAAGCAGCTTTTGGGCCACGCTTTCCGCGGGCCGAGAATAGGCTTGGGACGCCATCACGGTCGTTTAACGCACCAACGGCCGAAAGTCGCCGCCTAGACTTTAGTCCCGGGACGCTCCCGGCTGCCAAAGCACGTCGCCGCCCTGCGCATTGGCAACGAAGCGCGCGGCGACGAACAGGAAGTCGGACAGGCGGTTAAGGTACGCGAGGAGCTGCGGGTTGAGAGGCTCGGCCTCGTTCAGTGCAACTGCAGCGCGCTCGGCCCGGCGAGTAATTGTACGGGCGAGGTGCAAAGCGGAGACCGCGGGTGGTCCGCTCGGCAGGATGAAGCTGGTCAGCGGTGCAAGCTCGGTGTTCATCGCGTCGATCTCAACCTCGAGTCGTTCGACCTGGCTTTCGACGATGCGCAGCGCGCCTTCCATCTCACCTGGTGTGGCCACGTCGGCGCCAAGATCGAAAAGATCGTTCTGGATGCGGAGCAGGCGAGTGCGCAACTCGCAGTCGTCGAACGCCGAGATGGCGACACCGATCGCGGCATTGGCTTCGTCGACCTCACCGATCGCAGTCATCCGCGGACCGGATTTGCTGACGCGCGATCCGTCGACCAGCCCGGCGCTGCCGCCGTCACCGGTGCGGGTGTAGATCTTGTTGAGTTTGACCATCAGCCCTTTGAGGCGCCGGCGACGACCAGGATCAGCATGACGATGATGATTGCGACCGCCTGAAACATGACGCGCTTGCGCATGTAATTCTGCTGGCGCTCGCCGCTGACGTCCTTGCCGGAGGCCATCGCCATCACCCCGCGAACGAGGACGTAGGCGGTCGCGCCCATGGCGAGGACAAGCAGGATGATGAGGAGCGTGTTCATGGCGTGGCTCTACCCGTCGCCAAAAGCGAAACCAAGCGGAAGCTGGCCTTTGGACAAGGCCGTCGCCAGTGCGCCGCCATCGACTCCTTCGTCGCGCATTGCCGCGAGCGTGGGAGCGAGGTCGCGCTTGGCAAGACGGCGGCCATCTTCGTGCGTGACCAGCCGGTGATGGAGGTAAGTCGGCTCCGGCAAGCTTAGGAGCTTTTGAAGGAGCCGCTGGATTGGCGTCGACGGCCGCAAGTCAGCGCCGCGCACGACCATGGTCACTCCGCTGGCCGCATCGTCGACGACGCAGGCAAGATGGTAAGCGGCAGGGGCATCCTTTCGCGCGAGGATGGCATCGCCCATTTGGCTCACATCAGCCGTGAAATGCTGGCCATCGGCTTCCACCCACGATGGCACGCCAGCTTCCTCGAGCGCCGCCGCCGAATTGAGCCGCCAGCAGTGCGGCGTCGTGGCCCGCCGATCCGGATCGTCGGCAAGCCCGCGGCAGGTGCCTGGGTAAGATGTCGCCGCATCCCCGTGCGGAGCCGTCAGCGACTGGGCAATATCGGCACGGGTGCAGAAGCAGGCGTAAGCGAGATCGCGTGCTTTCAGCTTTTCGAGCGCCCGAGCATAAGCGTCAGTCCGCTGCGACTGCATCAGCACTCGCTCGGCCCAGTCCAATCCAAGCCAGCGTAAGTCCTCGAAAATGCCGTCGATGAACTCCGGCCGGCAGCGGCCTTGGTCGAGATCCTCGATACGGATCGCGAACTGCCCCCCGCCTTGTCTCGCGCGATCATGACCGGTCACCGCGCTGAATGCATGGCCAAGATGGAGGCGGCCCGTCGGCGATGGCGCGAACCGAGTCACAATCATGTGGATTTTGACTCAAAGGGCACTTGACGGCGAATCCGCAATCTTCGATTCTTCATGCTGTCACATCGGGTTGGCATCCGTTGGACAACAAGGGAAGACGGGCCTGATACAACCCATCTCCTCCTTGAGTGCGACAGGGCCGGAGACGTGTTCGTGGCGGGCGGACATCGAAAGGTCATTGCCCGCGCATGTATCATCCCGACGTCATTCGCCATCCGGAGAGCTGCCCGACTTTGGTGCTCAACGCCGATTACACGCCGCTGTCCTATTACCCGCTAAGCCTATGGCCGTGGCAGACCGCAGTGAAGGCGATGTTCCTTGAGCGCGTCGATGTGGTCGCTCATTACGACCGCGAAGTGCACAGCCCCAGCATGGCGTTGCGCCTACCTTCGGTCATCGCGCTTCGGCAATTCGTGAAGCCGAGCGAATATCCGGCCTTCACCCGGTTCAACCTGTTCCTGCGCGACAGGTTTCGCTGCGTCTATTGCGGCAGTCACAAGGAGCTGACGTTCGACCATGTGGTCCCGCGTGCCCAAGGCGGACGAACGACCTGGGAGAATGTCGCCGCCGCCTGTGCGCCGTGCAATCTGCGCAAGGGAGGGCGCACTCCACGCCAGGCCGGGATGCATATCGAGCGCGAGCCGATCCGGCCGACCAGCTGGCAGCTGCAAGACCATGGGCGAAGCTTTCCGCCGAACTACCTTCACCAGAGCTGGCGCGACTATCTCTATTGGGACGTCGAACTGGAAGCCTAGCGGTCGGCGAGAAACTGGCGAACCTGCGGACCGACATCGTCCCGGCCCAAGGCTACGGCGAGGTTGGCTATGACGAATCCCGCGGCGCTTCCGCAATCGTAACGCTCGCCTTCGAACCTGAAGGCGTGGAACGGTTGCTGGCCGATCAGCTTGGCCATCGCATCGGTAAGCTGGATCTCTCCACCCGCGCCCGCCTCCTGCGCATCGAGTGAGCGCATCACGTCCGGCTGCAAGATGTAGCGGCCGGGCAGCATCAGGTTCGACGGCGCGGTCCCCTGCGGCGGCTTCTCGACCAGTCCGCGGATTTCGGTCAATCGGCCGTTCGTCTCGCCCGGATCGACCACGCCATATTGGTGCGTCTCGTCCTGCGGCACTTCGAGCGCGGCAACGATATTGCCGCCCACCTGCTCATAAGCCTCCATCATTTGCGCGAGGCAGTTGGGGCGGCCCATCATCAATTCGTCGGGCAACAGCACCGCGAACGGCTCGTCGCCGACAACGTGGCGCGCACACCAGACGGCATGACCGAGCCCAAGCGGCTGTTGCTGGCGAACGGTCACCAGCTCGCCGAAACCGGCGCGTGAGGACGCCAAGGGGTCGAGGCTCTTGCCCTTGCCCCGCATCGTCGCCTCAAGCTCGTATGCGCTGTCGAAATAGTCGACCAGCGCCGACTTGCCCCGACCGGTGACGAAGATCAGCTGCTCGATCCCGGCCTCGCGCGCTTCGTCCACGGCATATTGGATCAGCGGCCGGTCGACGACGGTGATCATCTCCTTGGGGATGCTCTTGGTCGCGGGCAACAGGCGGGTGCCTAGGCCGGCGACGGGAAACACGGCCTTGCGAACTTTTTGGCTCATTGCGGTGTGACGGGTCCTACCTGGTTGCTCGAAGCGTCGTCGCCGTTGTCCGTGCCAACGATGTCCGGCGCCGCCCCACCCCCGGCCGGTGGTAGGTCGAAGCGGTCGATCGGCCGCGGCTGCGAACGCCGAATCAGCTCATCTACGCGCTGCGGGTTGGCGTACGTCGGCAGCTCCAGCAGGTCTTCGGCCGTCGGCGTAGTCTGCGCCATCAGCGGCTTGACCGGCAGTGGCTCGCCCTGCGCTGGCTTAAGCGGTGCCATGCGTCCGCAGCCTGCCATTGCGGCCATGGAGACGACGATAAGAACGCGGCAAGCTCTCATGACCGGTGGACTAGCCCCTCCGCCGCGCTTGCGCCAGCCGGTGCGCCGTGCCTATCGAACGCCTCATGCGAACAACCCTGCTGATAGCTCTTTCGCTCGCCCTGATGTCCTGCGGCCAGCCCAATTCCGGTAATAATCAGGCCGAGGCTGAGGCCGATGTGCCGGGCAAGGGCGTCGACCGCAGCCACAAGGGCCAGCCGGGGCCGGACATTTCGTTCAAGGACCCTGACGGTGGCGACATAACCCTTGCGGATTTCCACGGAACGCCGGTTCTCGTGAACCTGTGGGCGACCTGGTGCGCGCCATGCGTCAAGGAACTGCCGACCCTCGATGCGCTTGCCAAGGCGCAGCGGCGCAACGGAGCGCTTGGGGTGATCGCGGTCAGCCAGGACATGGGCCCGCACGGCTCGGTGGAAGCCTTCCTGCAGAAGCTCGGCACCCAGGACCTCGGCGCCTACCACGATCCGCAGATGGCTCTGTCGGGTGCGCTCAACGTGCAAATCCTGCCAACGACGATCCTGTTCGATCGCGAGGGCCGTGAGGTCTGGCGCTACACCGGCGACCTCGATTGGACGGGGCCCGAAGCCGCTAAGCTGCTGGCTGAAGTCGCCGCTTCGACAAGGTCGTAACCAGCCGACCGTCGATGGCCGCAAGGCCGACTGCGATCAACGCCAGACCGATGAAATCCTGCGGTGCGAGCGTTTCGCCGAGGAACATGCCTCCGAGCAGGATTGCGACCGGGGGCACCAGCAGGGTCACCAGCAGCGCGTTCGTCGCCCCAGCGCGGTCGATGAGCCGGAAGTAGAGAACGTAGCCGAAAGCCGTGCACAGCAGCGCCAGGGCAACGATCGCGCCCCAGGCGGTGAGCGGCGGCATCGGCTGGGTCCAGGGCTGGTCGACGATGAACGCCAGCGGCAGCATCATCAGCGCGCCCGCGGTCAGCTGGCCGGTGGTCACCGACATCGGCGACAGTCCCTGCCGCTTGAAACGGCGTGCCCAGACGGCGGCGAGAGCGTAGCTCAGTGACGCTGTGATGCAGGCAAGCTGCGCAAGCCCGTCGGTGCCGATGTTGGCGAGCAAGGCTGGGCCGATCATTGTCGCAACACCGCCGAACCCGAGTAGAATCCCGGCGATCTTCCGCGGCGTCAGGCGCTCATCATGCGTGAAAACGTGGGCGACGATGACGCCCCAAATGGGCGTGGTTGCATTGAGGATCGATGCGAGGCCGCTGGCGATATGCGTCTGACCCCAGCCGAAAAGCGTGAACGGCAGCGCATTATTCAGCAGAGCGAGGAGCAGGATCGACCCCCACACCTCGCGCGGAAGGCCCAGCCGTCCTCCGCTGATCTTGAGCGCAACCCACATCCCCGCCGCAGCGATCGTCAGGCGCAGCCAGACATAGGTCAGCGGATGGACGTGCTTCACAGCGACGCCGATGAACATGAACGCCCCGCCCCAGATGACGGCGAGGATGAGCAGGATAGCCCAGTCGGAGCGATTCATCACGGTGCGGATCATGGCAGCGGAATGACCGGTCGGAACGGGCGATGCATCCCGCTGCTTGCGCTCAAAGGGATCGTCGCGTGCCATGAGTGGAATCTGAGGCACGCCAGGTCCCGCCGCCAACAAAACGGCGGTGAGAACCTATAAGTTGAGCTTATTAGTCGCGAAGCAGCTCGTTGATGCTTGTTTTTGACCGCGTGCGCTCGTCGACGCGCTTGACGATGACCGCGCAGGCCAGCGACGGACCCCCGTCCTTGCCCGGCATGCTTCCGGGCACCACGACCGAATAAGCGGGCACCCGGCCATAGAAAATCTCGCCCGATGCACGGTCGACGATCTTCGTCGATGCGCCGAGGAACACGCCCATCGACAGCACCGCGCCCTGCTCGACGATGACGCCCTCGGCGACTTCGGATCGAGCGCCGATGAAACAATCGTCCTCGATGATCACCGGCCCGGCCTGCAGCGGCTCGAGCACGCCGCCGATCCCGGCGCCGCCCGAGATGTGGACGTTCTTACCGATCTGCGCGCAGCTTCCCACGGTCGCCCAGGTGTCGACCATCGTGCCGTCGCCGACGCGGGCGCCGATGTTGACGAAGCTAGGCATCAGCACCGCGCCCGGCGCGACGAAGGCCCCGCGGCGGACGATCGAGCCTGGGACCGCGCGGAAACCGGCCGCCTGAAAGTCCTTGTCGCTCCAGCCCGCGAACTTTGACGGTACCTTGTCCCACCAGTGCGCATTGCCAGGACCGCCGCCGATCATCTCCATCGCATTTAGCCGGAAGGACAGCAGCACGGCCTTCTTGAGCCACTGGTGCACCTGCCATTCATCGCCGACCTTCTCGGCAATGCGCGCTTCACCACTGTCGAGAGCCGCTAGCGCCGCATCGACCGCTTGGCGGACCTGGCCCTTGGTGTCGGAGCCAATCGTGTCGCGCTGTTCCCACGCGGCGTCGATCGTGGCTTCGAGATTGTCGATCATTCTTGGTCCTCCAGGATGCTTTCCAGCCACTCGCTGACATCGGTGATGCGATGGTCGACGATTGCGTCTTCGAACCCGTGGTTGCCGCGCTCCGAGCCATTGTCCACCCAGACGGTGGTCATTCCGAGCGACTTGGCTGGCGCGAGATTGCGGACCATGTCCTCGACCATCACCGCTTGGGTCGGCTCGATCTCGAACTGGTCGAGCAGCTTGCGATAGCCGTGAAGCTCCGGCTTCGGCGTCAGATCGGCGGCGAAAATGTCGTGCAGATGATCGACCGTGGCCGCGATGCCGAGACGGTCGAGCACCTTCCACGCATAGTCCGCATTGCCGTTGGTGTGGATGAACTTGCGGCCGGGAAGCTTCGCCAGTGAGGCGACGAGGCGGTCATCGCGGACCAGCCGGTCGAGCGGGATATCGTGAACGTCGCCCATGAAATGCTGCGGGTCGACATCGTGATGCTTCATCAGCCCGGCGAGCGTGGTGCCCGACCCGTGGAAATGCATTTTCTGAACGCGGCGCGCCTCGACCGGATCGACGTCGAGGAGGCGCTGGATGTAGGCGGTCATGCGCTCGTCGATTAGCTCGAACAGCTTGCTGCCTGCAGGGTACAGGCAATTGTCGAGGTCGAAGATCCAGTCGCGAACGTGCGCGAACTCTGGGCTGACGGCGACGGACATCGGCGTCCGCCTAGCGGCTTTTGCCTTGGGTCTCTAGCGTCCCGACGCGCGCTGATATTCGACGACGGTGAGCGGCACTTCGCAGCCGTCGATGGTGCGGTAGACGGCCTTGTATCCGGTTGCCGGCGGAAGCTCGTTTAGCTTCTGCGGGCGGACCGGGTCGGCGCGGTTGAATGGGCTGGCCTGGTGCACCGATGTCGTGCGGCACTCGGCCTTTGGCTTTGTCTGCGCCGCGGTGGGTTCAACCTGAGCTGGCGGAGCCGCTGCCGATGCCGGCGCGATCAGTGCCGCTGCAGCCACGAGGAGGATACGCATGACCCATCTCCCTTCGCCGCTGCTATACCAAAGTGAGGCTAAACGGTGAAGCTTTCGCCGCAGCCGCAGGCACCCTTGGCGTTCGGATTTTCGAATACAAAGCCGGCCGCGAAATCGTCCTCGCGCCAATCCATGATCGATCCGATCAGATAAAGGATCGACCCGCCGTCGACGTAAAAGGTGCCGCCAGGAGTCTCGATCTTCTCGTCCATCGGGTTGGCATCGGTGACGTAATCAACCGAATAAGCCAGGCCTGAACAGCCGCGCCGGGGCGTCGACAGCTTGACGCCGATCGCACCGTCGGGAGCGCGGCTCATCAACTCGGCGATGCGCTTCTCGGCGCCCTCCGTGAGGATGATCGCCGCAGGACGGGCGCGGACTTTCGTCTCTCTGTTCATAGCATTCCCAGTTCGAGCCGGGCCTCGTCGCTCATCTTCGACGGGTCCCATGGCGGATCCCACACCAGTTTTACCTCGGCGTCGCGTATGCCGGGCACTGAAAGCACCCGAAGCTCGACCTCGTTGGGAAGCGATTCGGCCACCGGGCAGTGCGGCGTGGTCAGCGTCATGGTGACGAGCGCGTCGCCGTCCTCGCTGATCGCGACGTCGTAGATCAGGCCGAGTTCGTAGATGTCGACCGGGATCTCGGGGTCGTAGATCGACTTGAGCGCATCCACGACAGTGTGCTTGAGCTCTTCGTTGGCTGGCGCTTCATCGACGGGCTTGGTCTCGCCCGACAGGAAGCCTGTCAAATAATCGCGCTTCCGCTCGAATGTCTCGGTGACGCGCGCGCGAGGCGGCGGCGTCACCGCCTCGACTTCCTCGGTCTCGATCTTCCGTTCCTCGTTCACCCGAAAATCCGTTTCACTTGCTCGACGCCGCGAACCAGCGCCTCAATGTCGGAACTGTCACTGTGCGCGGCAAAGCTTGCCCGGGCTGTCGCCGGAATGCCGAGCACGTCCATCAGCGGCTGGGCGCAATGGTGGCCGGCACGCACGGCGACGCCCGCATCGTCCAATATGGTGGCGGTGTCGTGCGGATGCACCCCGTCCACGTTGAAGCTGACAATGCCGGCGCTGTCGTCGGGCCCGTAAAGCGTCACGCCGCCGACGTTCGACAGAGCCGCGCGGCATTCCGCCACCAGTGCAGCCTCATGCGCGTGGATGGCGTCGAGCGTCAGGCCCTGGACCCAGTCGACTGCGGCATGGAGCCCGACCGTACCGACAATATGCGGCGTGCCAGCTTCAAACCGCATGGGCGCGTCGAGATAGGTAGTCTCCGCGAAAGTCACGCGGTCGATCATCGACCCGCCCCCCTGCCATGGCGGCATCGCGTTCAGCAGGTCGGAGCGGCCCCACAGGCAGCCAATGCCGGTCGGCCCGTACAGCTTGTGACCCGAGTAAGCATAGAAGTCGCAGTCGAGCGCAGCGACATCGACCGGCAGGCGGGGCACGGCCTGGCAGCCGTCGAGGAGCAGCAGCGCGCCCCTGGAGTGGGCGATATCGGCGGCGTGCCTCGCGTCGAGGATAGAGCCAAGCACGTTCGACACATGGGCGAAGGCCACGATGCGATGCTCTTCGCTGACCATTTGCGCGGCCGTGTCGAGGTCGATGCGGCCATCCGCCGTCAGCGGGATGACGTCGATCTCATATCCGGCGAGCTGCCACGGCACGATATTGCTGTGATGCTCGAGCGCGGAAAGCAGGACGCGGTTGCGGCCGTCCTTGGGCAGCGCGCGCGCAACCAGGTTGATCGCTTCCGTCGCGCCACGGGTGAAAACCAGCTCGTTTGGCTGTCCGCCGATCAGTCCTGACGCTGCGGCACGCGCGGCCTCGTAGCGGCCGGTCATCTCGCTCGACCGCTGATAAACGCCGCGATGTACTGTGGCGTAGTCGCGGGCGTACGCCTCCGTGATCGCGTCGATCACCCCCTGCGGTTTCTGCGCGGTCGCGGCGCTGTCTAGATAATGCCAGTTCTCGATTGCCGGGAACTGGCCGCGCACGTCGAGCGCGGAGTTAATGCGGCTGGGGGCGTTCATGCGACCCTCCGGAGAGCATCACGGGCCGCGCTGCAGATCGCATCCCGCTGCGCCGGATCAGCCACCGTGTCCCACAGGCCCATGATGAAGCCTTCCAGCAGCAAGGCGCGCGCGCTCGCCGGATCGAGCCCGCGGCTCATGGCGTAGAACATTTGCGTCTCGTCCAACTCTCCGACGCTGGCGCCGTGGGCGCACTTCACGTCGTCGGCGTAAATCTCGAGCTCGGGCTTGCAGTTCGCCGTCGCACCGCGGTCGAGGAGCATGGCCTTCACGGACTGCTCGCCGTCAGTCTGCTGAGCGCCGGGCGCGACCTCGACCTTGCCCAGGTAGGATCCGACCGCCTTTCCGCCGAGAACCGAGCGGACGACCTGGCGCGACCGGCCACGCTCGCCGATGTGGCGGACGTTCGTGACGATCTCGTTGGCGGACTGGCCGTTGCCGATGTTCGCCGCGAACAGCTCGAACTCGGCGCCTTGCTCAAGGCTGACTTCGATCTCGACGCGACCGTAAACTGGCGCGACGTTGAGCGCGAACAGCCGCGCCTTGGCGTTCGATCCCAGCGCGATCTGCACTCGCTTCACTTGCACGTCGTCGGCAGAGGGCATCCACACCTGCTCCACCGTTTCGGCCGCCGCGACCGTCAGCGTCGCCGGCGTCGCGGACCGCTCCCACACGGGCCGCAGTGCATCGAGGTCGGCGTAGCGCCAGTCCTCCTGCTTGCGGGTAGGGAAAGGCGCGGTCATGCGCGCCTCTTCATCATGCGGCGCAGTTTCTTGTCGCGCGCACGCTGCCGCTCCGGCGCGAGCAAGCCGTAGACGGCGTCGAGCAGGAAGCCGACGGCAAAGCCGATGGCAAGTATCCGGCCAACGTCGTGTGTCTCGATGAACTGGCCCAGGACCATCTCGACGAGCGTGATAAGGCCGATCACAATCACAAGCAGCGCCGTGTCCGCGACCGCGCGCCCGGGGTTGCCCCGCGCCATCTGGATCGCGAACATCGTGGCGATGCACGCGACGATGATCGTCAGCGTGATCATGCGGCGGCCTCCGCATAGCCTTCGCGCTCGAGCTCCTGTGCGAGCTCAGGCCCGCCCGAACGCTCAATGCGTCCCGCACGAAGAACATGGACGCGGTCAGGCAGAACATAGTCGAGCAGCCGCTGATAATGCGTGATCAGAAGCACGCCCTTGTCGGGCGCCCGCATGATACGGTTGATGCCCGCGCCGACCGCCTTCAGCGCGTCGATGTCGAGCCCGCTGTCCGTCTCGTCCAGCACTGCGAACTTCGGGTTCATGATGCCCATCTGGACCATCTCGGCGCGCTTCTTCTCGCCGCCGGAAAAGCCGACGTTCACCGGACGCTTGAGCATTTCGACGTCCATGCCGAGCAGGCCGGCCTGCTCGCGCGCCAGCTTGATGAACTCGGCGCCGGACAGCTCCGGTTCCCCGCGCGAACGGCGCTGCGAATTCAGGCTTTCGCGCAGGAACTGGAGCGACGACACGCCGGGGATTTCGACCGGATACTGGAAACCGAGGAACAGGCCCGCCGCAGCGCGCTCGTACGGCTTCATCGCCAGCAGGTCGGTGCCGTTGAACGACGCGCTGCCGCCGGTCACTTCATATCCCGGACGGCCGGCCAGGACGTAGGCAAGCGTGGACTTACCCGAACCGTTCGGGCCCATGATTGCGTGCACCTCGCCCGCGGGAACGCTCAGCGAAATCCCTTTGAGAATCGGCTTGTCGGCTACGGTCGCCTGGAGGTTGGAAATGTCGAGCATCACTTGTCCGTCTGGCCCGCGGGGCAGTTGAGCAGGAAGTAGCGGCGCATCGTGTCCATTGCGTCGCGGCGAATGCCCTCCAGCATCCGCTTGTCGTTGAGCGCGCGCTGGCGGTCCTCGATCGAGGCCTCCTCAAGCGCGAGCTTCTTCTCGTCAGCAGCGAGGATCTTGCCGCCCTCGCGCATGGCCGCGCGCTTCTGCGCGACAGCCAAGCGCAAGGCGACGATCGCCTCCTGCTCGCGATAGGCTTCGAGGATATTCGCGCTGCGATAAGCCTGCTCCGCCGCGAACACGGGACTCGCCGTACGGCGGTCGCAGCGGGCAACAGCGCTGTTCAGCGCGTCGAGATCGGCCGATGCCGCAAAGATAAACAATAGCGGAATCATCCGACCGAACCTTCCAAACTAATTCCGAGCAGCTTCTGAGCCTCGACCGCGAACTCCATCGGCAGCTGCTTCAGCACTTCGCGCGCAAAGCCGTTGACGATCAAAGCGACCGCCGCTTCCTGATCGAGCCCGCGAGACATCGCGTAAAACAGCTGATCCTCGCTGATCTTCGACGTCGTTGCCTCGTGCTCGATTGTGGCGGTCGGGTTCTTCACCTCGATGTAGGGCACGGTGTGCGCGCCGCATTTGTCGCCGAGCAACAGTGAATCGCACTGTGTGAAATTACGCACGTTCTCCGCATTCGGAAGCACGCGCACCAGTCCGCGATAAGTGTTGTTCGACCGACCCGCGCTGATGCCCTTGGACACGATGGTCGAGCGCGTGTTGGCGCCGATGTGCACCATCTTGGTGCCGGTGTCGGCCTGTTGTCGGTTGTTGGTTAGTGCGACCGAATAGAATTCGCCGACGCTGCCTTCGCCTTTCAAGATGCAGCTCGGATATTTCCAGGTGATCGCGCTTCCGGTCTCGACCTGGGTCCAGCTGACCTTCGACCGCGCGCCGCTGCACAAAGCGCGCTTGGTCACGAAGTTGAAGATGCCGCCCTTGCCTTCAGCGTCGCCCGGATACCAGTTCTGGACCGTCGAGTATTTCACCTCGGCGTCTTCGTGCGCGAAGATCTCGACCACAGCGGCGTGGAGCTGGTTTTCGTCACGCATGGGTGCGGTGCAGCCTTCGAGGTAGCTGACGTAGCTACCCTTGTCGGCGACGATCAGGGTGCGCTCGAACTGGCCGGTGTTCTCGGCATTGATGCGGAAATAGGTGCTGAGCTCCATCGGGCAGCGGACGCCTTCGGGGATGTAGACGAAGGTGCCGTCGGAAAAGACCGCACTGTTGAGGCAGGCGAAGTAATTGTCGCGCTGCGGAACGACCGAGCCGAGATACTTGCGGATCAGGTCCGGATATTCACGGATCGCCTCGCTGATGCTGAGGAAGATGACGCCGGCCTTCTTCAGCTCCTCGCGGAAGGTGGTCGCGACCGACACGCTGTCGAACACGGCGTCGACCGCTACGCGCGGTGCGCCCTCGACACCGGCGAGAACCTTCTGCTCCTCGATCGGAATGCCCAGCTTCTCGTAGGTCCGCCGGATTTCCGGATCGAGCTCGTCGAGAGACGCCAGCTTCGGCTTCGTCTTCGGTGCGGCGTAGTAATAGGAATCCTGATAATCGATCGCCGGGATGTCGAGCTTGGCCCAGCTGACCTCCTCCATCTCCAGCCACGCGCGGTAGGCCTTCAGCCGCCACTCGAGCATCCACTCGGGCTCTTCCTTCTTGCCAGAGATGAAGCGAACGATGTCTTCGTTCAGGCCCTTGGGCGCGAACTCCTGCTCGATGTCGCTCGAAAAACCCCACTCATAGGTGGCGAGCTTCTCGGCGGCGTCATGCGCCTCCTGATTCCGGACGACAATCTGCTCGGTCATTGCGCGAGCTCCGTCAGCGAAACGGCGCCGAGCGCGCCCCGGATAGCGTTACCGACGACGCCCATGTGCGGCTTGACCTTGCAATGGGCGTCGAGTGCGCAGTCGGACGGACCCTCCTGCCCGGAGCAGACGGTCATCGCGATCGGCCCTTCGACCGCTTCGACTATATCGGCGAGCGTGATTGCCTCGGCGGGTCGCGCCAGAGCGAAACCGCCGGCCGCGCCGCGGACACTGGTCAGCAAGCCCTCCGCGGCAAGCCGGCCCATCAATTTCTGCGTAGTGGGCAACGGAACTCCAGTTTCATGGGCCAGCTCGCTCGCGCTAAGGCGCTCGCCCGCGTCACGGCGGGCGGCAGCGGTCATGATCACGACCGCATAGTCGGCGAGATGGGTCAGGCGCATATCGGTAATTCGGACTGTATGCGTCCGATTTAGTCGGTTGCGCGTGAAAACTCAACCTTGACGCCCTCTTTCATTGCGCCACCCCCCGCTCAATGACATCTGGTTACGGTGTCGATTTACTCCCTGGTTCGCCCTTTGGCGTTCTCCCTTGATGCTGAGCGGGCTCATCGAGCCACCATCGCACTTCTGAAGCGCCTGCCCGTTCCCCAGTCGCCGCAATACCCGTCCTCGCTGAAAACCACCGTTGCTGGCCTCGAATTCCGGTCCCCAATCGGGCTCGCCGCGGGTTTCGACAAGGATGGTGAAGTGCCTGCGCAGATGCTCGGGCTCGGCTTCGGCTTCGTCGAGGTCGGGACCGTCACTCCCAAGCCGCAGAAGGGCAATCCCAAGCCGCGGCTGTTCCGCCTCGTCGAGGACAAAGCGGTCATCAACCGGATGGGCTTCAACAACAAGGGGCAGGCAGCCGCACTGGAAAGGCTCCCGCCAGTGGAGGATCGAGCTGGGCCGATCGGTGTGAATGTCGGCGCCAACAAGGATAGCACCGACCGCATCGCCGATTATGCTGAAGGCGTTCGTCGCGCCGCGCCGCTGGCGGATTTCGTTACGATCAACATCAGCTCGCCCAACACACCTGGCCTTCGCGGCCTTCAAGAGGGCAGCGAACTCAGCGAGCTGCTGGAGGCGGTCGATGAAGTTCGGACCAGCAAGCCGGTCTTCCTCAAGGTCGCGCCCGATCTCGTCGCGGGCGACCACGACCGCATCGTGCGTTGTGCGATTGAGCATCACGTGGACGCACTGATCGTGTCGAATACGACGGTGTCGCGGCCTTCGCTGCGGTCGCGTCATGCGGGCGAGCAGGGTGGCCTGTCGGGAGCCCCGCTCAGGGCGCTGGCTCTCGGTGCCTTGAAGGCTTTCAGAGTGGCCAGCGGTGGCGAACTCCCACTGATCGGAGTTGGCGGAATCGCGAGTGCGAACGACGCATGGGAGCGTATCCGGGCGGGTGCGAGCCTGGTCCAGCTATACACCGCCATGGTCTATGAAGGGCCGGGCATCGGCCGTCGCATTGCAGAGGGCCTCGCCGAGCGCCTGAAACGGGAAGGCTTTAGCAGCATTGCCGAGGCGGTAGGGACGGGCTAGCACCTCCGGCCATGCGCTTCCTCACGCTGGCCGCAGCCGTCGTCGCATTGGCGGGCTGCGCAACTCCAAACGCCGTCGCACCTTCAAATTCCGGTCGTGGTCCCTCAACTTCGCTCGGGACGGGTATGGTATCCGCAGCCGATCCGCGAGCTGCGGAAGCCGGCGCCGAAATGCTCCGCCAGGGCGGCACCGCAGCAGACGCTGCGCTGGCCACCCTGCTGGCGCTGAACGTCGTGGAGCCGCAGAGCTCCGGCATCGGTGGCGGCGGGTTCCTCGTTTATTCGGATCGTGGCGGCGACCCGGTCACCTACGACGGGCGCGAGACCGCGCCCGCTGCAGCAACACCGACATGGTTCTTCAAGGACGGCAAGCCGATGCCCATCCAGGAGGCCATCCCCGGCGGCAAGAGCGTCGGCGTACCCGGCAATATCCGCATGATGGCAATGGCCCACCGCGACCGCGGCAAACTGCCCTGGGCGAGCCTGTTCCAGCCCGCAATCCGCCTCGCCCGCGACGGCTTCCGAATCACACCGCGACTTTATGAAAGCCTCGGCCGCTTCAAGGAAACCGGCGCACTCTCTTCGGATGGCCGCGCCTTGTTCTACGGCGCCGATGGCAATCCGCTGCCGGTCGGAACGCTTGTCCGCAATCAGGCATTCGCTGCCTTTCTCGAAGGACTGGCTGCACGCGGTCCTGACAGCTTCTACGTCGGCCCTAACGCCAGCGCGATTGTCGCCGCGGTCAACGGAAGCCCGCGCAACCCATCGCTGATGACCGCCGGCGACATCGCCTCCTACGACGCCAAGCCGCGTCCGCCCGTGTGCGGAACCTATCGCGCATATCGCGTCTGCGGGATGGGCCCGGTCTCATCAGGCGGGACGACAGTTTTCGCCATCCTCAAGCAGCTTGAGCGCTTCGATCTCGCACGGCTCGGCCCGGCGTCGCCGCAGGCATGGCACCTGATCGCGGAATCCATGCGGCTCGCGTACGCCGACCGCGACAGATACCTGGCTGATCCGGACTTCGTGTCCGTGCCGGTCGCAGGTTTGATCGATCCCGGATATCTCGCCCAGCGTTCGGCCTTGATCGCACCTGATCGCACGATGACGACGGTCACGGCGGGCAAGCCGGCCGGTTCGACAACGCTGACCTGCTCGCCCGCACAAGTTCCGGAGCGCGGCACCTCGCACTTCGTCGCTACCGACCGCTGGGGCGATGTGGCCACCCTGACCTCGACGATCGAAAGCCCTTTCGGTTCGGGCCTGATGGTCAACGGCTACTACCTCAACAATGAGCTGACCGACTTCAACCTCGACTCGCTGAAGGACGGCTGCCTGACCGCGAACCGCGTCGAAGGCGGCAAGCGCCCGCGGAGCTCGATGAGCCCGACCATTGTGTGGGGGCCGAATGGCAAGGTGCGGCTGGCGGTCGGGGCGGCCGGCGGCGCGACCATCATCGCCCAGGTTGCGAAGGCGATCATAGGGGTGGTCGACTGGAGGCTCAGCGCACAGGACGCAATCGCTTTGCCCGTGCTCTACTCCCCCGGCGACACGGTCTTCGTCGAGCGAGGCACCGCTCACGAGGCGATGATCCCCGCGCTCCAGGCCCTCGGACACACGGTCCAGCCGCGTGATCCGGGCTTCAAGGCCAATGCGATCGAGTGGGTGGATGGGCGTTGGGTCGGCGCGGCCGATCCGCGCAGCGAAGGTCGGGCGGTCGGCGAATGAACGGCCGGACGCAACTCGAGCACTTTCCGAACCTGGTCACAATGTTCTTCGCGCGCGCTCGCGCCAAGGGCGACGCGCCTTTTCTCTGGGCCAAGCGCGGCGGAGCGTGGGAAAGCATTAGCTGGAGCGAAGCTGCCCGGCAGGCCGCTGCGTTTGCCGAGGGGCTCAAGCGAATTGGGCTTAACCCGGGCGACCGCGTCATGCTGGTTAGCGAGAACCGGCCGGAATGGCTGATCGCCGACCTCGGCATTATGGCTGCGGGCTGCGTGACTGTGCCGACCTACATCACCAACACTACGCGCGATCACACCCACATCTTGGGCAATTCGGGCGCGAAGGCGGTGATCGTCTCCACCCAGAAGCTGGCCAAGAACCTCATCCCCGCGGTGCTATTCTCGTCCGAGTGCAACCACGTCATCGGGATCGATGACATCCGCCTTGGCCAAGCGCCCGGAGCAACGGACTTCCACTACTGGGCAGAGCTGGTCGGCACCGGCGGCGACGTCGCCGCAGCGGAAGAGCGCGCCAGCAGCGTCAAACGCGACGACCTTGCTTGCATCATCTATACCAGCGGCACCGGCGGAGCGCCGCGCGGCGTTCGCCAGCATCACGGATCCATCCTCGCCAATATCGAGGGATGCACCGACATCATCGCCAACGATTTTGGCTGGGACGATGAGATTTTCTTGTCCTTCCTGCCGGCGAGCCACGCCTATGAGCATACCGGCGGTCAGCACTTCCCGATCGGGCTCGGCGCGCAGATCTACTTTGCCGAGAGCCTTGAGAAGCTGGCGGCGAATATCGAGGAAGTGCGGCCGACGATCATGGTCGTGGTCCCGCGACTGTTCGAAATGCTCCGCGCCCGCATCCTGAAGGCGATCGATTCCAGCGGCGGGGTTTCGAAATACCTGCTCCGCCGGGCGCTCTCGATCGGCGCGAAGAAATCGAGCGGCAATCGCAACCCGCTCGACCTTCCCATGGAAGGCATCCTTTCGCTGACCTTGCGCAAGAAGGTCCGTGGCCGCTTCGGCGGACGGATGAAGGCGATGGTTTCGGGCGGTGCCCCACTCAACCCCGAAGTCGGCCTGTTCTTCCAGTCGCTCGGCCTGACCTTCCTCCAGGGCTACGGCCAGACCGAGGCGGGTCCGGTGATCAGCTGCAACCGGCCGTCGGCAGGGCTTCGCATGGACAGCGTCGGACCGCCGGTGAAAGCGGCCGAAGTGCGCATCGCCGAAGACGGTGAAATCATGGTCCGCGGCGAGCTCGTCATGCACGGCTACTGGCGCAATCCGGAAGAGACGGCGCGCGTGCTCAAGGACGGATGGCTCGCGACCGGCGACGTCGGGCATTTCGACGAGCAGGGCCGGATCATCATCACGGACCGCAAGAAGGACCTGATCGTCAACGACAAGGGCGACAACGTCTCGCCCCAGCGTGTCGAAGGGATGCTGACTTTGCAGCCGGAGATCGCTCAGGCGATGGTCTATGGGGATCGTCGCCCGTACCTGGTTGCGCTGCTCGTTCCCGAAGCCGAGTTTGCCACTGCGCCCGACCTGCAGCAGCGGCTGTCAAAGGCGGTCGACAAGGTGAATGCCGAACTATCCGTGATCGAGCGGATCCGCCGTTTCATCGTCGCAGATGCCGCGTTCACGACCGATAATGAGCAGTTGACGCCCTCGCTCAAAATTCGGCGTCATGTGATCAAGCTTGCTTACGGCGAAAGGCTGGACGCCCTCTACGGCAAGTGAGCAGCCCGAATGATCAGGGCCGCGTATAGGGGACGAAGTCTCCGAACGTGCAGCTTCCTACCACCATCCGCGACGAGACGTCAGCGACTTGGGCAATGTCACCGCCGCACAGGTTCGATCCACCGATCGTCTTGGTGATCAGCGTATAACCCGCCGAGCCAAGACCGGAGCAGCCGCCGTTCATGCGCGAGACGTAGGTCGTGCGGCCATCACGGAAGAGGATGGTCTGCTCGTCGATCGCCAGCATGTCGCGAGCGCGATAGGTCGGGAGGCAGCGGATCGGCTTGCCCGCGACTCTGCCCGCTAGCTCACGTTGAAGCTCCCGCGCCTGCCGCTGCTGCTGCTCGACGGTCGGGTAAGCGGTCGAGCAACTTGCCGCCAGGATCGCGATCCCGGTGAGAGCCAGGACGCGCATCCTAGCCTGCCGCGCGCGTGTAAGGCGTGAACTCGCCGATGACGCAGCTTCCGACATTTACGCCATTTCGACGATCAATGACCTGGGCCTGGTCACCGCGGCACAGGCCGTTGGCGCCATAACTCTTGGTGACAAACTGATAGAAGTTGGAGTCGAGGCCGCTGCAGGATCCCGCCTGTAGATGGTTGATGTAAACGGGACCGCCGACGACGCGGAACGCCACCGTCTGATTGTCGATGACCTTCGTCTCGGCGTGCCTCGCATTGTAGCTTGGCATGCAATCGACCGGAGCGCCGGCAACGCGGCCCTGGATGATCTTCTGAAGCTTGTCTTCGCCCTGCGCGAGGTCGGTCGGCGGGGGCGGGGCGGTGGTACATCCGGCAAGCGCGCCGGCCATGATCAAGACTGACATGCTGCGCATCGCGAACCTCCTGGATTGGTCGCTCAGAATGGCGCTCGCCATCATGAACGGAAGCTGTCTTTTGCCGCGCGTAACTGCGCAAAATGCTCCCAATCCGTTGCAAGAACGAACGGGTTGGTGGCCCGTTCCTGAGCGACCGTCGTCGGCAAGGTTATCTGGCCTGCGCCGCGCATCGCAGTAACCTGCGCCAAGCGATTGGCGATCGCCTGGCTCTCTGGAGCAGCGTGAGCCGCGAAGCGCGCGTTGGACAAAGTATATTCGTGAGCCGGGTAGAGCGCTGTGTCGTCGGGCAGCTCCGCGAGCCGCGAAAGCGAAGAGTACATCTGCTGCGGCGTTCCTTCGAATAGCCGGCCGCAGCCCATCGCGAACAAGGTGTCGCCGACGAAGGCGATGCGTTCGTCCTCGAAGACGATGGCGATGTGGCCGAGCGTGTGGCCGGGAACCTCGATCACCCGTCCGACATGATTGCCGAGCCGGACTTCGCTGCCTTCGCCAAGATCGACGTCGCGGCCGGGGATGTTCTCTGAAGCCGTGCCGGAGATCGTCGCTCCCGTCGCGCCCTTCACGGTGAGGTTTCCGCCGGTGTGGTCGGGATGCCAGTGCGTGTTCCACACCTGCCCGATGGTCCATCCGCGCCGTTCCGCCTCGGCGAGAACCGGCCCCGCATCGCCCGGATCGACGACAGCGGTCTCGCCCGACGCCTGGTCGTGGACCAGCCAGATGTAATTGTCGCTGAAGGCCGGGACAGCGACGACGTTCATCACCATTCGCCCGTGTTCGGCATCGAGGCCCACGGCTCGGCCGGCGCCTTGCGCTCGCCCTTCTGGAGCAGCTCGACGGAGATGTTGTCGGGTGAGCGGACGAAGGCCATGTGCCCGTCGCGCGGAGGACGGTTGATCGTGACACCCGCGTCCATCAGGCGCTGACAGGTCTCGTAAATGTCGTCGACCTCATAGGCGAGGTGACCGAAATTCCGGCCGCCGGTATAGCCATCTTCGCCCCAATTGTGCGTCAGTTCGACCTCACCCGCGTCGCCGGGGACGCCGAGGAAGATGAGCGAGAACTTGCCCGCTTCATTGTCCATCCGCCGGCGCTCTTCGAGGCCGATCAGGTTGAAGAAGCGGATGGTGGATTCGGGGTCGGAGACCCGAATCATCGTGTGAAGGTAGCGCATGCGCTCCTATTTAGGCTTAACCGGCGCAGGTTTCACGGGGGGTCCTGAAGCGCCGTCCGCGGCCTGACGCGGAAGCATGTTCAAAGCCTCCTGCGCGGCCCTGCCGACCTTGGTGTTGGCGTTGGCGGTCCAGGCACGAGTCCAATAGTCGCGCGCCTTCTCGGTCTCGCCGGCGAACTGATAGACGTGGCCCGCTTCGAACAGCACGTCCTGATCGCCCGGAGCGAGCGATAGCGCGCGATTGATGTCTGCCTTGGCCGTTGCGGTATTGCCCTCGCGGATCGCAAGCGCGGCGGAGAAATACCACAGGAACGGATCCTCCGAGATCGTCTGCGAAGCTTCGGCTATGCGCGTGCGAGCGGTCTTCAGATCGTTCTGGAGTTCGGCGGCACGAGCCCGGTCGAGCAACGCCTCGCCCCGCTGCTCCGCCTGCAGGCCGGAGCCGACCAGCGCCTTGTCGAGCGCAACGGCTGCGCGACCGGGCTGGTTGGCCGCGATCCACATGTTGCCTGCGGCGGCGAGCATGTGCGCCTTTTCCGTGCTGTCTTTTGCCACAAGCGCCGCCTGCTCAAATGCCTCTGCCGCCGCGGCCGACTTGCCTTCGGCGTTCGCCCCGACGGCGCGGCAGGCGTAGGCCTCCGCGGTCGCGCCATCGGGACAGGCGGATTCCGTGGACGCGGGAGAAGCCGCGGCGAGAGCGGCAGCAAGAGCAAGTAGGATCATTGGGTCTCCAACAGGCCGGCGACAGTGTGGAGAATCGCGCCGATTTCGTGCGGCGCGGACAGCCGGTGACCGCCGCCCTTGACGATGTTCAAGTGGACGTCGCCTGAACGCAGCCGGTCCTTGAGGCGCATCGCGACATCAAGCGGAACGTCCTCGTCGCGGTCTCCGTGGACCAGCCGGACAGGGCACTGGATGTCGACATCGCCGTTGAGCAGGCAAAGCTGTTCACCCGACTCCCAGAAGCCGAGCGTCGTGAGCTGGGGCTCCGGTCCGTAGGGGTTCGGCTGTTCGAGCTGGCCGTCGCGCTGAAGGGTCGATTTCTCGTCGTCCGTGTAGCCCCAGCTAGTGAAGTCGGGAGCGGCGGCAATTCCAACCAAGCTACGGACTAGATTCGGACGGCGCAGTGCGATGTGCAACGCGAGCCATCCACCCATCGACGAGCCAATGGGAAGGATCGGGCCGTTCGTGAGCGAGTCGATCAGCACCAATGCCTCGTCGAGCCAGCGTTCAAGCGTGCCGTCTTCGAAGCGGCCTTCGGATGAACCGGTCCCCGAATAGTCGAAGCGAAGGAGCGACAGGCTTCGCCCGGCCGCGAAGGCATCGAGTTCGACGGCCTTCGTGCCCTCCATGTCTGACGCGTAGCCGGGCAGGAAGACGAGCGTCGGTCCGGTGCCCTCGCGCTTTCGGTAGGCGAGTCCGGGCTCCCCATCGCGCTCGAATAGAGACGGGCCTTCAGCCATCGGCGCGAATGGCCCCAATGTTCACAGTGCCGAGCATGAAATCCAACACGCTGCGCAGGTCAGCAAAAGCCATTCGCGCCACATAGGCGATCAGGCCGCCTGTAGGACAGCGCGACGGTCATTTCTCGCGGTTTGCCTCCGCCGCAGCCTTGATCAGCGTCTTGAACGCGCCTTCGTCCAGGCTGTCGCCTTCCTTGATGTCGATCGCGCGGCGCGTGCCGGCGTCGAGGCTGGCGTTGAACAGACCGGCAGGATCGTCGAACGAGGCGCCGCGCGCGAAGGTCAGCTTGACCTTGTCCTTGTAGGTTTCGCCCGTGCACAGGATGCCATTGTTGGACCAGGTCGGAACGCCGTCAGGGTTGCTCGGCTTTCGCCACTTCACCTCCTCGACGCTGTCGGGATCAGCCTCCTGGATCAGCTTGCGAATCCGGTCGAGCTTTTCACTGCGCCAGTCGGTCATGGGTCACTCCGCCTTGCCTGCAAGGGCAGCTGACATTTCGGCGGCGCTGCTGCAACCGCCTCGATCCGGAGCCGCAGTCACAAAAGTGTAAGAGTCTCGTCATTTTCGAGTCTCCGCACCCGCCTAAAGGCCGTCACAACACTGAAGCGAAGCACTCCAGCGGAGACATTCATGAAGACTCAGACGCTCGTCGTTACGGCGCTTGCCGCCGCGCTTGCTGCATGCGGAAGCAATTCGGGCGGAGACGGCTCCGGCGCTGCTCGGCAGCAGTTGAAGGTGGTCGGCTCCTCGACCGTCTATCCGTTCACGACCGCGGTCGCCGAGCAATTCCAGCGCGAGAACAAGAATGTCAGCGTCGTCGTCGAATCGACGGGCACGGGCGCGGGCATGAAATTGTTCTGCGGCGGCGTCGGCGCCAACTATCCGGACGTCGAGAACGCATCGCGCCAGATCAAGAAGAGCGAATATGATGCCTGCGTCGCGAACGGCGTGAAGAACGTCATCGAAGTTCCGGTGGGCATCGACGGCCTCACGATCATCGAGGGCAAGGGCGCGCAGCTGGCGAACCTGACCCAGGCCGACATCTACAAGGCGCTTGCCGCCAACCCGTTCGGCAAGGGCCCGAACAAGGCGCAGACCTGGAAGGACGTGAACCCGGCGCTCCCGGCCGTGAAGATCCGTGTCCTCGGCCCGCCCCCGACGTCCGGCACCCGCGACAGCCTTGCCGAGCTCTATCTGGAGAAGGGCTGCAACAGCGATCCGGCGATGGCCGCGCTAAAGAAGTCGGACGAAGCCAAGCACAAGGACATCTGCACCAAGGTCCGTGAAGACGGCGCGTTCGTCGAAGCCGGCGAGAACGACAATCTCCTGGTCCAGAAAGTCACATCCCAGCCCGGCACGCTCGGCGTCCTCGGCTACTCCTACCTCGAAGAGAATCTCGACAAGGTGAAGCCGGTGCAGATTGGCGGCGTATCGCCGTCCGAAGGGACGATCGCCGACCTGTCCTACCCGGGCGCCCGCAAGCTCTACATCTACATCAAGGGCGAGCATCTGCCCGCCAAGCCCGCGCTGCGCGACTTCGTCGCGGCCTACGCCAAGCAGTGGGGCAAGGGCGGCCCCCTCGAAAAGCGCGGGCTGGTTCCGCTACTCGGCGGCGATGCAACCGGCGCGGCGCAGCAGGCAACCGAGCTCAAGCCGCTTGACGGAACGTCGCTGAAATAGGCGTTGGTGAGAGGGGGTCGCGCCGAAAGGCGTGACCCTTTCAGTCTCAACGATTGGAGCGAAGTTCGCTTTGCTCCGTTCCTCCTGAGCAGCGAGGAGGCGAACCATGAAATACCGCAAGCTGGGCGACAGCACCCTCGAGGTTTCGGAGATCTCGCTTGGGTCGTGGCTGACCTATGGCGTTGGCGTGGAAGCCGAGAAGGCGCGCGCCTGCCTCGATACGGCGTTCGACGTCGGAATCAACTTCATCGACACCGCAAACGTTTACGGACGAGGTGCGGCGGAGACCTTTCTTGGTCATGCGCTGAAGGACCGGGCGCGTGACAGTTATGTGCTCGCGACCAAGGTATTTTTCCCGATGAGCGACAGTGATCGCGGCTTGTCGCGGGAGCAGATCGAAAAACAGCTCGATGCGTCGCTGCAGCGGCTTCAGACGGATTTTGTCGATCTCTATCAATGCCATCGCTACGACGAGCACACGCCGCTTGAGGAGACGATGGAGGCGCTGACCCGCGCCGTCGACAGCGGCAAAGTGCGCTACATCGGCTTTTCGGAATGGCCGGCCGATAGGATTCAGGCCGCGCTCGACATGGATGGCGTCGCTAAATTCGTCTCCAGCCAGCCGCAATATTCGTTGGTCTGGCGCGAGCCTGAGGATGAGGTCATCCCGCTTTGCGCTGCCAACGGCATTTCGCAGATCGTCTGGTCACCGCTCGGCCAGGGCGTGCTCACCGGCAAGTACGATCCCGACAGCCCGCCGCCGCCAAATAGCCGCGCGACCAGCGACGAGATGAGCGGGTTCATCGGGTGGCTGCTGAAGCCGGAATTGCTGCGCGCGGTGCAAGAGCTGAAGCCGATCGCGGAAGAAGCGGGGCTGACCCTGCCGCAGTTCGCTCTGGCCTGGATCCTCCGCGAGCCGAACGTCGCTTCCGCGATCATCGGTGCCTCGCGGCCGGAGCAGGTAATCGAGAACGCCCACGCGTCCGGTGTCATCGTCGACACGCAGCTGTTCCTGCGCGCGGAGGCGATCATCGACCAGGCGATGACCGCCGTCCGCGAACCGGCCTGATTATTTCAGGAAGGTCTGGACCGCTGCCGTGAATGCCGCGGGTTGGTCGAGCATAACGAAATGGTCGCTGTCGGGAAGGCCCATCAGCGTCGCCTTGGGTAGCGCTTTATACGCCTCGCGATAAAGCCCATCGGTCATCGCCTTCCGCTCGGCGGACGACACCGCATAAACGATGGTTACCGGAATGTTCGCCAGCTTTGGAAGGTCTGGGCGAACGTCGGTCGTCGCGTCTTCGACCAGAGCCTCGCCTACGGTCTTGCGCTCGGACGCCTTGAGCCACTCGGCGACCTTGGCGCGTCCCGCCTCGGTATTCGACATGTGCGGCGGCGGATTGAGAGGCACCGTCCCACTGACCATCGCGTCACGCATCTGCTCGACGACGGGGCGCACGCTGGCGGGCGTGGTACTTGGCCCGAACAGCATTCCGTAGAAGGGCAAGGCATCGACGACCATCAGCTTGCCGACGGCGGCCGGGTGCTTGCTGGCGAGCATGATGCCCATCAGCCCACCCATCGAATGGCCGACGACTGCGGGACGGTCGACCTTGTTCGCTTTCAACCAGCCTGCGAGCTCGTCGACCGCTCCAGGGATGAGGTTGTCCGTGCTCGGTGCGGCCGGAGTCCCGGCGAAGCCGTTTACCTGTACAAAGATCAGGCGGTGCTTGCCGCCGATCTTGGCGGCCAGGTCATCATAGACCGCGGTCGAGGAGCCGAGCCCCGGGATCAGCACCACCGCCGGGCCGCTGCCGACGCTGCGGATCGTTAGGTGGCCGAGCCGCTGCTCGGCGGGTGCCTTGGCAGCTGGCGCAGCATGGGCCGGAGAGCTCCAGTTGAGCGTAGCGGCGGCGCAAAGAGACAAGGCAAGCGCGCAGGTACGAAGCATGGTGAATCTCCTGAGTTTGAAGGGTCAGATGGCTTTGGAGCTGCGGCTCGATGGCGAGATGAAGATGTCTTCGATCGACCGGTCGAACAGCTCCGAGATGCGGAAGGCGAGGGGCAGGGACGGATCGTATTTCCCGGTCTCGATGGCATTGACGCTCTGGCGGGAGACCTCGAGCCGCTCGGCAAGGTCCTGCTGGCTCCAGTCACGCTCGGCGCGGAGCACCTTGAGGCGGTTCTCCATCAGTCGCGGCCCGAGCCGATGGTCAGCTTGTTGATGCACGACCCGATGCCGAGCCCACCGAACCACAGGACGGCGACGTAGTAAGCGTCGATGTGGCCGACCAGGTCGAAGTTCTCGAGGAACCCCCAGATGGTGGCGATGCTCAGTGCGAACGCGCTGGCGTAGAGGGTCTGGCGCACCGTCAGCATGCGCACGAACTCGTCCTGCTCATCGCTAAGATAGCGGCCCATCACCGCAAAGATTCCGACGATCGGGAGCGCCGGCAGGATGGCTGCGGCATAAGCGGAAAGCCCGGTCGGCGAGCTGTTTTTGAAGAAGGTGATCACTCCGAACAGGATCAAGGCGTAGGCCAACGACAGCAGAAGGACCGAGCGGTTGTAACGGCGCTGGGCAGTATTGAAACGAGACACGGCAAGCTTCCTTTTCATATTGTCAATGTCGCTTTACATATCTGTGCAGGCGATGTCAACTGACCTTTACACGTCTCGCGCTGTTGAGAGCTTGCGGCCTGATCGCTACATGCGGCTGCCATGACGAAGATGTTCAAGATCGCGCTTCCCGACGGCTCCGTGCGGGAGATGCCGGAGGGTTCGACGCCCGCCGACGTCGCTGCTGCGATCGGCCCGGGTCTCGCCAAGGCCGCGCTTGCCGCCAAGGTGGACGGCGAGGTGCGCGACATCATGCGTCCGTTCGACGGCGACTCCAGCCTCGCGCTGATTACGTCCCGGGACGAGAAGGACGCGCTCGACCTTGTCCGTCACGACTTCGCGCACGTTCTCGCCGAAGCGGTGCAGAACCTGTTCCCTGGGACGCAGATCACCTTCGGTCCGGCGACCGACGACGGATTCTATTACGACTTTGCCCCGACTGCGGAGCGCGGGGCCTTTACCGAAGAGGACCTCCCCGCGATCGAAGAGGAGATGCGGCGCGTCATTGCCGCCGACAAGCCGCTGGTCCGCGAAGTCTGGGACCGCGAGCGCGTCCGCCAATTCTTCATCGACCATGGCGAGGCGTTCAAGGCCGAATGGGTGATGGAGCTCCCCGAGGGCGAGCCGATAACCATGTACAAGACGGGTCATGGGGCGGCGGACTGGATCGACCTGTGCCGCGGGCCTCACTTGGCCTCCACAGGCAAGCTGGACCCCAACGCCTTCAAGCTGACCCGCGTGTCGGGCGCTTACTGGCGCGGCGACCCCAAGAACCCGATGCTGTCACGCATCTACGGGACGGCCTGGCTGAACAAGAAGCAGCTCGAGGAGCATCTCGTCCGGCTGGAAGAAGCGGCCAAGCGCGACCACCGCAAGATCGGGCAGGAAATGGACCTGTTCCACCTCCAGGCCGAGGCGCATGGCAGCGTCTTCTGGCACCCCAACGGCTTCATCATCTGGCGCGAGCTCGAAGCGTACATGCGCCGCCGCATCGACGAGGCCGGTTATCAGGAAATCAAGACGCCGCAGTTGATGGACGCTCGCCAGTGGGAGAAGAGCGGCCACTGGGGCAAGTATCGCGAGAACATGTTCGTCGTTCCCGACGAGATCCCGGGCACGGACGAGGACTCGCCCGTACTGACCGGCGACGCCGACCTGATGGCGCTGAAGCCTATGAACTGCCCGGCGCACATCCTCGTCTTCAAGCAGGGCATCACCAGCTATCGCGAGCTTCCGATCCGGCTGTACGAGAATGGTTGTTGCCACCGCAACGAGCCGCATGGCGCCCTCCACGGGCTGATGCGCGTTCGCCAGTTCACGCAGGACGATGCCCACATCTTCTGCCGTGAGGACCAGATCGTCGAGGAGGTCCGCGCCTTTTGCGCGCTGGCCGACCGCATCTACAAGGACTTTGGCTTCACTTACTCGATCAAGCTCGCGCTGCGGCCCGACAATAGGTTCGGAAGCGACGAGGACTGGGACAAGGCCGAGGCCGAGCTTCGCCAGGCCGTGGTCGATGCCGGAATGGCGACCGAGGACTTCGGCTGGGAAGAGCTTCCGGGCGAAGGCGCTTTCTACGCGCCGAAGCTCGAGTGGCATCTGACCGACGCCATTGGGCGGACCTGGCAGGTCGGGACCATCCAGTCCGACCGAGTGCTGCCCGAGCGGCTCGACGCGACCTATATCGGAGAGGATGGCGCCAAGCACCGCCCGGTCATGCTGCACCGCGCGATCTTCGGATCGTACGAGCGCTTCATCGGCATCCTGACCGAGCATTACGCCGGCAAGTTCCCGCTGTGGCTGGCGCCGGTGCAGGCGGTGGTCGCGACGATCGTGTCCGACACCGACGATTATGCGAAACAGGTCGCGGCGAAGCTTGCTTCGCGGGGCATCCGCGTCGACACCGACCTCCGCAACGAAAAGATCAACTATAAGGTGCGCGAGCACTCGCTGAAGAAGGTCCCGCTGCTGCTGGTCGTCGGCAAGCGCGAGGCCGACGAAGGCACGGTTGCGTTGCGCCGCCTTGGCTCGGAAGAACGCCAGCTAATCATGACCGTCGATGACGCGATCGCCACGATCGCGGCGGACTCGGTCGCGCCCGACATCCGGCATTGACCGTCCGTGGGATCTCGCGCGTTGACGACTCTCCGCCACAGGTGATGGCAAAAAAGACTCAGGTTCGGACCCCGCACTTTTCAACGGGCCCTAGAATGCTTAATTCGCACCAGTTCTAACAAGCATTATTGGAGACATCGCTATACCACCGCCCTATCCGCGCCGAGCGCAGACGCCCCCGCCGTTCACTGGACCTCGGTATAACGAGTTCATCCAGTCCCAGAAGGTTCGGGTGATCGACGAAAACGGCGAAAACCTGGGCGTGATGTTTACGCGCGAGGCGTTCGAACAGGCACAAAGCGTTGGGCTGGACCTGGTCGAAATCTCCCCGAATTCGGATCCGCCGGTCGCCAAGTTCCTCGATATCGGCCGCTTCAAATATGAAGCCCAGAAGAAGGCCAACGAGCAGCGCAAGCGGCAGAAGACGCAGGAGATCAAAGAGATCAAGATGCGTCCGAACATCGACGACCACGACTACGACACCAAGATGAAGAAGGTTGTCGAGTTCCTGGAAGACGGTGACAAGGTAAAGGTCACCATGCGCTTCCGCGGCCGCGAAATGGCGCACGGCGAGCTGGGCATGAATGTTCTGCGCCGAGTGCAGGAGCAGACCGCCGAACTGGCCAAGGTCGAGGCGCATCCGCGCATGGAAGGCCGCCAGATGCTGATGGTGCTGGCACCAAAGTAAGTGGCGGGCCGGCGCTCCATCAACTGCCCGCGTTGTTGGGATCGATGGAGACCGGTTTCATCGTCGACGAAGGCCATGGCACGCGGACGTAGCGCGCTGGTTCCGCGGTGAGCCTGTCCGAAGCATGGGGTCGGGCTCAAGGTCCGCAAAAGGAAGCGATCGGCGTTTGACCTGCCGCTGCACCCGTTGCGGCTATCTCGAAAGCTACGCCTGACCTGTTTGAGGCCCGGCAAGTGACGTTACGGCATCCACGATTGTTCAAAACAGCTGTTGCAATTCTGCAGCATCGTTCTGCGATTGTGTGGCGCTGTAAGCGTGCATCGCTTCCCTAGACCCCCGAAGCTGGATTAGCCTCCACTGTTCGCGCTGCTGGGAGAGAGCGGCGTACAGGGGAGAGAATATTCATGCGCAAGTCCGCTTGGCTGCTGTCTGCAGGCCTGTTCGCTTTGTCATGTCCCGCATATGCGCAGGAGACGCAGCCCGGGCCGGAGACCGACACGGATGCCGGCTCGGCCCAGCCGACTCAGGGAGCGACCGCCGAAGCGGCTGCCGTCGCCAACCAGGCGAACGAGCAGCAGCCGATCGACACCGGCGATATCGTCATCACGGCGACGCGCCGTAACGAAGCGCTGTCCGACGTTCCGCTGGCCGTCAGCGCGGTCACTGCAGAGCGCCTCGAATATACCGGCGCTACCGACATTCGTCAGCTCAACCAGGTCTCCCCCTCGCTCCTCGTCTCATCGACCTCGTCCGAAGCGGGCGCGGGCGTGGCGCGTATCCGCGGCATCGGCACGGTTGGTGACAACCCCGGCCTCGAAAGCTCGGTGGGTGTGTTTATCGACGGCGTCTATCGTTCCCGTACCGGCGTCGGCCTGACCGAGCTTGGCGCGCTCGACCGCGTCGAGGTTCTCCGCGGTCCGCAGGGCACCCTGTTCGGCCGCAACACGTCCGCGGGCCTGATCTCGATCATCACTGCCAAGCCGCGCTTCACGCCCGAAGTGGCGGCCGAAGCGACGATCGGCAATTACCAATTCCGCCGCCTCGAAGGCAGCGTCACCGGCCCGCTCGGCGGCGGCTTTGCGGCGCGTCTCGACGGCGTTCTCGTCAAGCGCGACGGCTTCCTTGAGGACGTGGTCTCGGGCCGCGACGTCAATGGCCGCGACCGCTGGATGCTTCGCGGACAGGCACTCTATCAGCCGAACGACGATTTCTCGGTTCGAATCATCGCCGACTATTCGAAGCGCAACGAGGAATGCTGCGCAGCGCCGTTCCTTCCCGCTCATGACGTAAATGCTGCTGGCGGCACCGCTACCGAAGGCCCGTCGATCATCAAGACGATCGAGGACGGCCTTGGCGCCCAGATCCAGGACGATCCCTACGAGCGCAAGGTGTCTATCACGCCGGGCCGTAACTATCGGTCGGACGTCAAGGATTACGGCCTGTCGGGCGAGGTCGTGTACGACTTCGGCGGCGGCGAGCTGACCTCGATCACCGCCTATCGCGGCAACAAGTACGTTCGCGGACAGGATGCGGACTTCAACGCGCTCGACATCCTCTATCGCGACGATGACGGCGGCAGCTTCAATCGCTTCAAGACCTTCACTCAGGAGCTCCGCCTGCAGGGCGAAGCGCTCAGCGGGAAGCTCGACTGGCTTGTCGGCGGCTATTACGCGAACGAAAAGCTGCGGGTGTCGGACAATCTCGCCTACGGCGACGATTATTCGAATTACGCGAACTGCCTGGTCGCCAATAATTTCGCGCAGGTCACCAACCAATTCGGCCTGATCAGCACTAGCAACCCGACCTGTTTCAACCCGGCAGTCGCCACCGCTTTGCTGCCGTTCGTCGGCAGCAGCGCAACCGCATTGGCGGCCTTCGCGCGCCTTGGCGTGTTCGCCGCGCCGACGTTTACCAACAGCGGCTTCACCAACCTGTCGCTTGCATCGGGTCTGGGTAACCGATCGCTGACCGGCACCGGCACGGACGATCTGTTCGACCAGACCAGCCGCAACTTCGCGATCTTCACCCACAACATCTTCTCGATCACGGACGAGCTGAAGTTCACGGCCGGCCTGCGCTACACGCGCGAGAAGAAGACTTTGGATGTCGACCTCAACGACATCGGCGGGTCGGTCTGCGCTCTGTACGGATCGGGCGCCGTGCCCGCGCTCGGGCCGCTCCAGCAGATCCCGTGCGTGATCCCAAGCCTTCCGGGCGGCAGCTTCTCGGAAAAGGACAGCAAGAAGGAGGCCAAGTTCTCCGGCACTGCGGTTCTCAGCTACAAGATTGCGCCCGAGCTGCTGGCCTATGCGAGCTACTCTCGTGGTTACAAGGCAGGCGGCTTCAACCTCGACCGTTCGGCGTTCAGCCGCGTCATCTCCCTGAACAGCTCGGGCGTTCCGGTCGCCGGCGCGGTTTGTCCAACCACCGTGCCGACACCCGCAGGCCCGGTCCTCGGTTGCATCGACGGCCCGGCGAGCCTCAACAATCTGAAATTCGAGCCGGAAACCAACACGGCGATGGAACTCGGCCTGAAGTTCAACGGCCGGGGCATCGACATCAACGTCGCGGCCTTCCGCCAGCTGTTCAAGAACTTCCAGCTGAACACGTTCAACGGCATCAATTTCTTCGTCGAGAACATCAACAGCTGCAGCGACGACCTGAACAACCTGGACGAGGACAACAGCCAGATCGTCCCGACGGGCGCCTGCACGGGCAAGACCCGCGCCGGCGTGCTTAGCCAGGGCGTAGAGTTCGAGTTGTTCGCCCGGCCAATGCGCGACGTCAGCCTGAACTTCGGCACGGTCTATTCGGACACGCGCTATCGCGACAATCTGGTCGGTGCGGGCGGTCGCGCAATCAGCCCGGCTCTGTTCCAGCTGCCTGGACGGAACGTCTCCAACTCGGCCGAGTGGACCGTCACCGGTTCGGCCGCATGGACCCCGCCGATCGGCGGCACCGGACTGCGAGGCCTGATATACGCCGACTTCCGTCATTCGAGCCGCTACAACACCGGTTCGGACCTCGACATCGAGAAGATGCAGAAGGCGTTCACGGTGGTGAACGGCCGCATCGGCCTGACCGGTCCGGATCGTGTCTGGGCGCTCGAGCTTTGGGCGCAGAACCTGTTCAACGCCAACTACAAGCAGGTTGCCTTCGACGGGCCGCTCCAGGGATCGTGCACGACGCGCGGCGCACAGCGCGGCTTCTGCTCGCCGGTGCCGACGCGTTCGACCCAGCTGTTCGGTGCCTTTCTGGGCGAGCCGCGCACCTATGGCCTGACGCTGCGGGCGAAGTTCTCGCCGCGCCGCGCCGCGCCGGAATATGTTGCGCCTCCGGCCCCGCTGCCGCCGCCTCCGGTGGTCGAGCCGGTTCCGGCACCCGAGCCGGCCCCGCCGCCGCCTCCGGCGCCGACCGCAGAACGCGGCTAAGTTTTCGGGTCTAAAAAGGGGGGAAGGCCCTGCCGGAAACGGCGGGGCCTTTTTCTATGAAGCGTCAGCGCGTCTTCAGGTCGCGGGCAATGGCGTCCAACGCGGGATCGCGGCCGGAGATGTAGCTCGCCCAGTTCGGCACGGCGGCAATATCGGGCGCGAGCGTCGCAACACTCAGATCGTCGCAATAATCTTTGGTCGGACACGGTTTAGGCGACAGGCTGTGAGCGCCGTTTGCGAAGTGAACGTAGAGACCCGAGTAAGGGAGGACGATGTTGCCACCCTCGGCCCAGAACTCGAGGTCGTCACCCACCGGCTCACCCACGATCTTCACCTTGCGCGCCTCTCGAAGCAGCGCCGCGGCAACGATCCCGGCCGAAAAGGTGGAGCGGCCAGTGACGACGTAGACCGGCACGCCGGCCGGTGCCTGCTTCACGGCGTCGACCAGCTTCGGCGTGATCGACCCGTTCCCACCGGTGTTGAACCGCAGGTCCAAGACGATGGCATTGGGCCGGCTTGCGGTGATGGCTTTGGCCGTTCGTGCAGAGAAATCCGCGAGGCTTTCATCGGCGGCATCGGCGGCGCGATTGTACTGGATGTAGACGAACCCGTTGGGAGCGCTTTCCATCCAGTAATTGCGATCCGGATGGCGCAAGTAGAGCGGGGTGGCGACTTTGTTGGTGGCCAAGACCTGTTTCCAGCCATCAGCCGCGCCAGCGTAACTCGGCGCAAGGTCCCACCAGCTCTCCAGCGGCTTTGCCGACTTGGACAAAGCGAGTGGCGCGATCCTCTGGCTACCCGATGAGGAGCCGCAATCACTGAAGCGGTAGCGAACCTCATCCGCGTTGGGGATGATCCCCGCGCCGTGCAGGACCTCGGGCGACGTCAGCGAATAGGTCGACATATAAGTGCGCCACGTCGGGGAGCCGGCGAACAACCCGTCCACCCGCGCCTTGGCAGCCATCGCCGACAAGCTTCCGATGCCATCGATTCGGCAGCCGAGATATTGCGCGTGATGGGGAGCGGCGCGCACGACTCGAAGCTCGCTTCCGAACCACCACGTCCGGATCGGCATGCGGCGAACTTCGGTCCGGTTCCGCAGAAAATAGAGTCGCGTGTGGGCATTGTCCGCGAGTGCCGCGATCCGCGCGATCCTTAGCCGCACCGCATCGTCGGACAGCCTTGGCAATTCCGATCGTAAGTGGGCGATCGCCTTTTCGGCAGTGCGCCGTTCGGCCTTATCGTAGCTTCGGTCGAATGTAAGGACCCGGGTCCTGATAGCGTCGAGGTCGCGCGACCAGCCGATAATCCGGTCGGTGGTGAGGGGGTAAGCGGGGATTCGTTGAAGCCGGAAAGCGAAGGTCTTTCCAGACTGGCTCATCATGCCGACGAGGTGGTCGCCCTCGACTCTTCCCTGAACATGAAGAGCTTCGGATCCCTCGCCCAAAGTGCTGTCGAGGACCCCTGAGTCCTTCGTCTTTCCAAGATCCAGGGTCTGGCCGAGCACGTACATCGTGACCGGCCCCTGTTCGCCAGGGCCGATCTCGATGCGGAGGAACGTGGGCCATAAATCGGACGCCGCTTCGCCCTCCCAGTTTCCGGTGACCGGAGTCGGGGCGTGAGATAGCTGGGCCGTGCTGACGAGAAGCAGCGGCAGTACGAAGCGCACCATGATCTACTCCCCTTCATTGGGACGGGGAGCGTCGCAGTCCATAGCCAACGCTACAAATGTGGCGCGATGAACGTGCGGCTGTGATCGACCAACGCCTTAGGCGGCCTTCGCCTCGTCCGCCTCGCGCGCGGCGTCGAGCAATGCGGCGCGAAGGTCCTCAGCCTCCTCCCCACCGAGCTTTTTGCCGTCCGACCTTGTCAGATAGAAGACGTCGACCGCGCGCTCGCCGTAAGTAGCGATGTGTGCGGAGTGAATCTGGTGGCCTTGCGCTAGAATCGCGCCCGCCAGCCGCGCCAGAAGGGCCGGACGATCGAGCGCATTAACCTCTACCACCGTCGTCCGCGTCGACGCGCGATCCGCAATTGCGACGAGGGGAGCAACGCGGAAGGCCGCGGTCCGGGCCGGCGGCGCTGAACGGGGCAGGGGCGGAGGTTCAGCCGACGCGAGCGCGCTTTCGACCGAGCGGATCAGCCGGTTCTTCAATCGCCGGTCCGAATAGGCGCGGCCCTGACCGTCCTTGACGAGCAGGTTGTCGAGCGCCTGCCCGTCGCGGGTGGTGTGAATCCGCGCATCGATGATGCTCGCTCCCGCCGCCGCAAGTCCGGCGCAGATGCGGTAGAACAGGCCTTCGCGGTCGGCGGCGAAAACCGTGATGCGCGTGGCGCCGCTGTCGGCATCGTCTTCGGCAACGACGCTTGGCGCGGCATCGCCGATATGCGCTTCGGCCGCCGCAATCTGCCGTGCATTGGCGAGCTGCCAGTCCGACGGTTCGGCGAGCCAGTAGCTGTCGGGGAGCCGCCGGACGTGCGCGCGGGCCGCACTCTTCTTCCACCCAAGCGCCTGGCCAAGCTGCGCCTGCCGTTCTTCGACCAGCTCCGAGCGGCCGCGTTGCTTGTGGCCCAGGCGCAGGCGCTCTTCGGCAGCATCGAACAGAGTCCGTAGAAGCGCGCGCTTCCAATCGTTCCATACGCCCGGCCCCACCGCGCGTATGTCGACGACGGTCAGGATCAGCAGTAGCCGCAGCCGCTCCGGACTCTGCACCAGGCGAACGAAATCCTCGACCGTCTTGGGGTCGGCAAGGTCGCGCTTGAACGCCGTGGCCGACATCAACAGGTGATTGCGCACAAGCCAGGCGACGGTGTCGGTCTCCGCCTGATCAAGGCCGAAGCGCGGACCGAGCTTCAGCGCAACTTGCGCGCCCAGCACGCTGTGATCGCCGCCCCGGCCCTTGGCGATGTCGTGCAACAACACCGCGACATAAAGCGTCCGCCGCGACGCGAGCTGCTTGAACAAGGCGGTCGAAAGTGGGTGGT
>Ga0307412_10000249_pt1 | contig 34960 bp, 24 predicted proteins | sample DK1Cmetagenome_3_FD_203823 | JGI IMG/M metagenome (GOLD analysis project Ga0307412, IMG submission 203823) | Maize rhizosphere microbial communities from greenhouse at UC Davis, California, United States - DK15-C-1 | ecosystem: Host-associated > Plants > Roots > Rhizosphere > Soil | place: USA...
CGACGCAGGCTACGCGATAACCGCCTACGTCCACTGCAAGCTGACAAATGCGAAACAGCAGGGCGCGTTCGTCGGTCGCGTGCATCATCGCGTGGTTGCACTTGCCGATCAGCATCAAGGCGCGATTGAGCGTCTCCTGCGCGGTCTTCACCGCGTTATGCTCGGTGATGTCGCGTGCTACTCCGAGTACGCCTAGCACCTTGCCTTGCGCATCGCGCATCAAGGTTTTCTTCGTCTCGAAGAGCCGCGGCTCGGTCTCACTCGCGAACGTGAGCCATTCCTGATTGATCTGCGCCTCGTCCGCCTGCATCGCGGCAAGGTCTTTCGCGCGGAAATGTTCGGCTAGCTCAGGATCGACAAAATCGAAATCGGTCTTGCCGATGATCTGCTCGCGCGGCACGCCAAAAAAGCGTTCGACCGCCGAATTGATCTTGAGGAACACTCCAGAGACGTCTTTCACCCACACCATGTCGGGCATGCTCTCGACGAACGCATCGAGATACGAATCGGCGGCTAGTCCCGGCAATAACGGCGGCGCGGGTACGGTGTGAGTGTTCATGATCAGCCTCAGACCGGCAGCGGCGACGTGGTGATGAAGCGGCTCCGGCCTTTCGCGCGTGCAGGCGCGGCGTGATAATCCGCGTCGTTGAGCTTGAAGATATCGACCGCTGCAAGAAGCGCATCGGCCTGTTCCTGCAAGGAACTCGCGGTGGCGCCAGACTGTTCGGCGAGCGCAACGTTCTGTTGCGTGGCCTGTTCGAGGTGAACGATCATGTCGCGCACTTCGCCGATCTGCCGTGTCTGCGCCCGGCAAGCTTCGTTAATGTCGCTCATGATGGTGGTGACGTTCACCGACGACGAGACGACTTTCGATATCGTGTCGCCAGCCGCATGCACCTGGTGCGAGCCTTCCTTGACGCGCTTCTCGCTCTCTTCGATAAGCGTCTTGACCTCTTTCGCGGCGCCGGCGCTCCGTTGCGCGAGCGTGCGCACTTCGCTCGCGACCACCGCGAAGCCGCGGCCATTGTTGCCCGCGCGCGCGGCTTCGACGGCGGCGTTCAACGCGAGGATGTTGGTCTGAAACGCGATCGAATCGATCACTGTCAGAATTTCACCGATCCGGTTCGACGACGCGCTGATGCCTTGCATCGCATCGACCAGCCGATCCACGGCCGCCCCGCCTTCGCCCGCGGTAGCCGAGGCCTCTTTGGCAAGCGTGTCCGCGTGCATCGCGTTGCTCGCGTTTGCCGCAACGCTCGTGTCGAATTCGCTGAGCGCAGTGGTTGCCTGTTCGAGCGCGCTCGCCTGCCGGCCGGTGCGCGCGCCGAGGTCGTCGTTGCCCTGGGCCATCTCGCGCGTAGCGACGCTCACGCCTTGAGCCGTCTGACGCACCTCCGCGACGATGCCTGCCAGTGTGTCGCGCATCCGGGCGACGGTCGCCATGACGCTCGACGTGTCGCGCTCGCGCAGCACCACCTCGCGAGACAGGTTGCCCTCCCGGATCGCGTCTGCGAACGCGATGACGTCGCGCGGATCTGCTCCGATCGACCGGTCGATGTTGCGCACCACGAGCCATGCCACGATCGCGCTCAATCCGCACGCAAGCAGTGTCAGCCAGCCAAGAAAGAGGCGGAAATCCTTGCTGGTCTGACGCGCCCCGGCTCCCTCCTGCTCGCTGCGAGCCTGTTCAAGGTCGATTAGCTGATTGATCGACGCGAGCCATTCGACGAATGCGGGCCGTGCATCGCCAAGCAGAATGCGGCGCGCCCCCTCGGTATCGCCGGCGCGTTGACGCGAGATGACATCCTCGATGAGCGGCAGCGTGCGGTCGCGCGCCGAATTGATGCGGCTGAAAATCTGCCGCTCCGCGGGCAGGATGTCGCGATTGTTGGCGAAAAGCTGGCTAAGCGGCTCATCGGAGCGCTCGTAATCGTTTGCGAGTTGCCTGATGTGCTCGACTACTGAAGGAATCCCCTTGCTGTCGACGAGCAGCACGTCGCGTAAGGCAATCGACCGGTCGTGGACGCTTCCGCGGAAATTGATCGCATAACGTTCTTTCACTCCGTTTACGTCGATGATGTCATCGAGCCGCATTCGAATGCTTTGAACCTGGAAGATAGCGACGACGGCAAGCGCGATCAATGTCGCAAGAGTTGCACCGAAGCCCAAGACAAGTTGCAACCGGATTGTTGCGCGCCGAAAGAAACCCATAAACACCCCGCACTGTATTCGTTATAGTCGCCGCGTTGACCTAGATGGCATGAATCCGAAGCCCGCTATCTTCGAGAACACTCTATTTCCGGATTTATTCCAAGCGCTGGTAGTTTCATCGTAAGTGTTGCGCAGCACCGTCTAGACTGACGTCGCTAAAGTGGGCACCCCAGGCTGCACCAAACGAGTGGTGAGACTACTTTGTCACCTGAGATAGCGACAGCAGCGAGACGGACGCGTAAGGGCACGCCCAATCACACCATCGAGTTTCGGCGAGAACTCGCAGAGCTGGCCTGTGAACCCGCTGTCTCGGTCGCACGACTGGCTCTGGAACACGGCCTCAATACGAATCTGTTGTCCAAATGGTGCCGAGCCTATCAGGCTGGGCAGTATGAGCCGGCAACGCTATTGACGGTTTAAGTCGTGCACGCGTCGGCGCCGCGCGAGTGCGTATCGAAGGCACGCCTCATCGACGAACTCGCACCGTCTGTCGTTGCAGCGCAGCTGCGCACGAGTCTGACGATCACGGTCTCCAGTCAGACGTTGCTGGTACCCTTGCAATTACCCACTTCGATTCAGGGCGAGTTCATAACCTAGTTGAATATCGGTGAGGCGCCGCATGCCACGCCACACGACGGTATTACCTGGCGGCGCATCACTGGCTCGACCCAGATAGCCTCCAAGCCGGGCGACCTTGATAAGGTTTCGCAGGAGCGGTGGCGCCTGCGCGGTAAGCGGCAGGTCAGGGACTATGCGCTCGAGCAATTCTATTTCCGCTGGGGTGAAGGCTGCCTCGGCTGGAGCTTGAGGCGCACATCGGCTGATCATTGTCAGCCAGAACATGCGCCAACTCAGGATGCAGAATACGGAGATAAGGTTCGCAAGTCGATCGGCGGTGCGTAGCTTCGAGTCCTCGGCCTTGCATCCGGATTTGAGAATCTTGTGGAACGTTTCGATCTTCCAGCGCATGGCGTACCAGTCGAGCTACTCGATTGCTTCTGCACGCGATTGGACCGGGAGATTGGTCAGCAGCTTCCACTCGATGCCAGGACGCCCGGGCGGCACATCGCGCTCTTGCGCGTGGATCACCGTGAGTTGCAGCGCCGGGTAGCGGCTTTGCTCGCCGATGGGCGGCAACACCGTCATGCGCCGGTAGCGAAGCTCAAGGGTTACAGTCATCGGATGTCCCTTCGCATCACGAATCTCAACACGATGCAGTCCTTTGACCTTGACCTGTTCCATTTCATCTGCGATGGTGTGCTGGCCATCCCCGACGAGTCGGTCAACGCAGGTCCGCACGAGAAAGCAGGTGCTCAGATCGTACGCTGTACAAAACAGTTCGTAGATGTCACTTTCCCGATCGCCAACGTGAATGCAACGCACCGGGTCGCCGAGCAGCGCCGTTGACTGGCGCATGTTCTCTAGCCAGCGGTAACTCTCCTTCTCTTCAATTGGTACGCGTGTAGGATTGACGTGCCGCTTCAGCGCGGTAGTACCCTTGAACCTGCTTCTGGTCCAGAATTTTGCGGCGGCCAGACCCAGCGGCAAGCCCTCGGCAGTAACAACCAGACTCGAATGCATCAGTATGCCGCATTGTGTCAGCGGCCTTAGCGAGCCATTTTCCCCACGCCTGATGGCCATCTTGCCTGTATAGCCGATCAGCTCCGGGCGCTCCCGCTGATACGAGAATGTCATCGTATCCTGAAGGATAAGAATGGGGCCCTGCGTCGACCCGAAGCGCTCTGCACTCGCATGGAAGTGACCGCTCAAGATATCCTGCTCGCTGACCCGCTCATTAGACAGGAATCGGTAAGCTGCCTTCGTTGAAGACCAATCCTGACATGCAAAGGGGATCGTCTGGCCTATGCCTGACCACAACCGTTCCAGCACCATGCCAAAGCGCTTGCGCAATCTGGCATCCTGAAACTTGCTCGCCTCGATCTCCTTCTCGAACCAGGCTCGCTCGTCTGTAAGGGGCCAGCAAACACATCTTGACGAATTGAACTAGCGGATAGCAACGGCTGGCTGCCAGCGATGAGGCAGCAAGGCTGCGATATCGCTAGCCCTGTGGGTTGGCAGTCGCGTCAGGATGTCTTTCAGATAGGCGTGTGGTTCGTGCCCATTCAGTTGCGCTGAACGTAGCAAACTCATGATGGCTGCGGCTCGTTGGCCGGCTCGAAGCGAACCGGCGAACAACCAGTTCACCGTTTTAGAGAAGCAATTCCACAACCGATCGAACTGGCTGTTCGCCGACTCGTTATGGGCAGGTCAACGCGCTGCCGCAATCATGAGCCCGATAAGGTCAGCATAACTAACGCGCATGACCCGCACGCCTATCTGAAGGACGTTCTCACGCGGCTACCGAGCTACAAGGCTAGCGGCATCTCCGCATCACTGTCACATCGGTGGCGTGCGCCTGTGACGGTCAGCTAGCGCAACCCGTCAAGGCGGATTTGCTTCGCGCTTAGGAGACTGCGGGGCCCACGAACTACGTATGACGCCCAGTTCCAACTTCGCCCGACTTCGAATGCGATGCCCGCGCCGAGAAAAAATACTGCCGACTTTGGGTGGTCCATGTGAGCTCATGCATGGATACGGGCAGGCAAGTACGCAGCGGCGGCGCCACTTCCCGAGGACTAACTCAGCCGGAAGACCGCCACTGTGTCGCGCAACAGCCTCGCCTGATCGTCGAGCGAAGTTGCTGCGGCCGCTGCCTGTTCGACCAGAGCCGCGTTCTGCTGCGAGACCTCGTCCATCTGCGACACGGCCAGGCTCACCTGTTCGATGCCATCTCGTTGCTCGTCGGACGCGCTTGCGATCTCCCGCATGATTGTGGTGATACGCGTGATCGAGTCGCTGATCTCGTGCATCGTTTCGCCAGCGACGCTGACAAGCTGCGAGCCCGACGCCACACGTTCGACCGATTCGTCGATCAAGGTCTTGATTTCCTTGGCGGCCGCGCCGGCGCGTTGCGCGAGTGAACGCACCTCAGACGCAACCACGGCGAAGCCCCGTCCCTGGTCGCCGGCGCGGGCAGCTTCAACGGCGGCGTTAAGCGCTAGGATATTGGTCTGGAATGCGATGCCTTCGATCACGCCGGTGATGTCGGCGATCTTTTGTGAACTGCGGTGGATTTGAGTCATAGTCGCCACGACATTGGCGACGACGTGCGAACCGCGTGTCGTGACGCTATGCGCCGACTCAGTCAGCATTTGCGCGGTACGCGCGTTGTCCGCATTTTGCCGGACTGCTGCGGTCAATTGCTCCATGCTGGCCGCCGTTTCCTGCAGCGACGCCGCCTGTTCCTCGGTGCGCTGCGAGAGGTCGTTGTTGCCGGCGGCAATCTGCCGCGTGGTGCTGGCAATGGATTCGGAGCCGCGCGTCACTTGCCGCACGACCTTGTCGAGGCCGCCCTGCATCTGTTGGAGTCCGTCGACGATCTGTCCCATTTCGTCGCTCGTGCGTGCGCGGAGCGACCCAGTCAGGTCACCTTGCGCAATGCGCTGGAGTGCCGCAAGCAGGCTGGAAAGGGGCATTACGATTGCCCGGCGCAACCCGTACGCGCAGACCGCGCAAATGGCGAGCCCTAATGCGATCAGCACTGCGCCCACGACGCGCAGCCTTAGATTGAAACGCTCGGCCGAGGCGAACGCCTGCTTGCCATACGCGCTCTTCCAGCGATCGAGCGCCTCGCTGCTATTCGAGAGCACGGTCGAGAGCGGCGAGATCGCCTTCGATGCAATGCGGTCTGCCGTGTCGTGATCGCCGATTTTGAGCGCATTGGCGAGCGGGACGATGCCACGCTGAACGAGTGCAGTGCGCGCCTCATCCACGCGATCTGCGAGCGCCTGCTCCTCTGGCGGAAGCCCGAGTGAACGGTAGGCTTGCCACGCGCGGTCGGAGTCCGACAGGTGGCCGAGCGCTTTCGTGACGGCCTTCGGCACATTGGCGCCCTCGGGATGCATCAGCGCGCGATTGAGCACCGCGCGCGCGATCTCCAGCTTCAGATTGGCCCTGCCCACGGCAATCGATGCGGCCAGCTGGTTGGAGTAAGCGTAGTCGAGCGCGTCGTTCGAACGTTGTATCGCGAGCTGCCCGAGCATACCCACGGTGACGATGACCACGCCCAGCACGGCCATCACGGCCGAGAGCCGGCCGGAGATTGAAAGACGACGAAACATTTTTTGTCCCCGATTAATATCTGGTCTGAATCAGTTCGAGTCTCTGCCCGAACCGCTTTGCTGTTCCCATTCGCGAGGCGGTGCGTGATCTGCATTGCGCCGTAATGGCCGCGCGTCTGCTGCTATCACCAGAATCAGTGACGCGCGGTAATAGCGCAGTTCGTCTGCTCATTCACCGCAACGTCCAGCCTCGTTTTCGCATCCTCAATCCGGAATTCGCCCGGTAAGGCGACACCGTTCCTGACCGCTGTGACCTCGGCCAGAATCGATACCGCGATTTCCGGTGGCGTACGGCTGCCTATATAAATGCCGATGGGCCCGCGCAGGCGGCTGAGTTCATCGTCCGTGAGATCGAAATGCGTTTCGAGGCGTTCGCGCCGCGCGGCATTGTTGCGGCGCGAACCCAGCGCGCCGACGTAGAACGCCGGCGTTCTGACCGCTTCCATCAACGCGAGATCGTCAAGCTTCGGGTCGTGCGTGAGCGCGATGACGGCGCAGCGCTCGTCGAGTTTCATGTCGAGAACGGTATCGTCAGGCATCGTGCGCACGAGCGTCGTGCCCGGCAGATGCCACACGTCGGTATATTCCTCGCGCGGATCGCACACGGTGACCTGATAGTCGAGTCCGAGCGCGATCTGGCAGAGATATTTCGAGAGCTGGCCTGCGCCGATCACGAGCATCCGGTAATGCGGACCATGAACGGTCAGCAACATGCGGCCGTTGAAATCGATGCCGTCGGCTGAGTGCGCCGGCAGGAGTTTCACCGCGCCGCTTTTCATGTCGAGCGAACGTGCGACGAGCTGGCCTGCCATCACGCGCCTGCAAAGTTCGTCGATACCGCTTGCGCGCGTCAGCGGCTCGAGCACGAGCTCGATCGTGCCGCCACACGGCAAGCCGAAGCGGTGCGCTTCGTCGGCGGAGATGCCGTATCTGAGAACTTCCGGGCGTGTCTGCTCGATGCCCTGGCGGCGTACGCGGTCGATCAGATCGTCCTCGATGCAGCCGCCCGAAACCGAACCTGCCACCGAGCCGTCATCCCGAATGGCGAGCATCGCGCCTTCAGGCCGCGGCGACGAACCCCACGTCCTCACAACGGTCACGAGCAGCACGCGCCGGCCGCTTTCGATCCAGCGCGCGCTCGCCTTCAATACTTCGAGATTGACGCTATCCATAAGCACACCGTGTGGTTGCCCGGCCTGAGCCGGGGTTCGGCGAAGTCGAGTTAATGCCGAGTAAATGTCGCGTAAATGTCGCGCTAGTGCCGCTTCAATGCCGCGTTAATGCCGCGATAACGCCGAGCGCAACGACATCTCGCGCGCAGCCTCCGGCGTGATGGTCCGGTTGAGCATGAAGCAGGCGACACCCGCCGCGAGCAACGGCAATGCGCCGAGCAGAAAGATCGTGCCGATCGGCGTGCCGACGGCGATCAGCAAACCCGCCAGCAGCGGGCCGATGATCGCGCCGATCCGCGCCACGCCGAACGAGGCGCCGGTGGCGGTCGATCGGATGAACGTCGGATAGATCATGCTGGAAATCGCATTGAGGCCGATGTTGCCGCCCAGCACCAGCAGACCCGAGATCAGCGCCATCGCCATGGTGAGACTCGCGCCCGTGCCGACCGCTACGCCGAGTGCCGCTACCGGAATGGCGCCGAGGATCATCGTCAGCGTCATGACCGATACGCCCTTACGGTCGATCAACCAGCCGAAGAACCAGCTGAAGCCGGCGCCGAGCTGGAACAGCGCCTGGCTGCGCGCTGCGTTGGCGTAGCCGATCTCGTCGGTCAGAAGCGTCGTCATCCATTGCGAGAGGAAGAAGTGCGTGACGAACGAAAGACCGAGCCCGAGCCACAGAAAGGCGGTCATCGCAGAACGGCCCTCGGTAAAGAGGTGCCTCACCGGCACACCCGTGCGGATCTGCTCCGGAATCGAGAAGCGTGTGGCGTCGGCGAAATGCGCACTCGGCTTGAGCTTGCGCGCGTAGTGGAGAATGCGTTCGCTGCCAGGCTTGCGCAGCGTCAGGTAGCGGATCGATTCAGGCAGCCCGATGAGCAGGATGATGCCCGCCACTACCGCGCCAGCGCCGCCCACGTAGAAGACCGAGCGCCAGCCATACGCCGGGATGATCTCGGCAGCGAGCAGGCCGCCGCCGGAGGAGCCGGCGGTATAGCCGAGATATAGCAGAGTGATAATGAGCCCGCGCTTGCCTGAGCGCGCGTAGTCGGTGATCAGCGAGACCGCCATCGGCATGCCGCCGCCGATGCCGAGCGCTGCGCAAAAGCGCAGGACCGACAGTTCGACCAGGTTGTGCGCGAACGGCACGGCGAACGTGAAGACGCCGAACAGCGAGGTGGCGAGCAGTATCGCGCGGCGCCGGCCGATCCGGTCGGCCAGCATGGCGAACACCACCGAACCCGCCATCCACCCGACAATGCTGATGTTGAACACGGGCGTCATCAGCGCCCGGTTGATGCCCCATTCCTTGATGATGCCAGGGGCGGCGTAATTTAAAGCCTGATTGTCGAAGCCGTCCGCGAGCATGACGAGCGCGCACAGAATGAAAAGGCTCACAGTGAACCAGCTTCGCTCCTGCGTCTCGATGACGTGGGCTATATCGACGGTATTGTTTTGAGTCATGGCTGTCTCCGGATGCCTCTGCTCCACGGGTTGTTCAGTGCGGCGTGCAAGCGTGCGCTTATTCGCCGTGGCCACCCGAGGCCTCCCGTACCGGAGTTTCCGGCTTCACGCCGCCGCGCCGGTTGGCCCACGTACGTTCACCCGTTTTGCGCCAGCCGCCCGAGGTCGCCGCTTCTGCGTACTCGTCCCAACGCTTGTCCCAGTCGCCGAGGTGATAGCCATGCCATGGCGGCTGCGGCGTCAGGCTCGGCAGATTCAGCTCTTCCCAGATCTTGCGTGCCGCGCTCATGTATTGCTCCTTCGGCAGCGCGAGCGGCGGCATCGGATGCTTGAGCGTCGCGTCGATCAGCAGCGTGCTTTCGAGCGGCGCGCGGCCGGACTTGGGACCGTGACCGCTCGCCCGGTAAGGCGTCACGTGCAGGTCATGCGTGAAGTCGGAGCGATAGGCGAGGGACCAGAAGATCGCATCGGCGTTTTCCGGGTCGATGTCTTCGGAAACGGCGATCACAAGCTTGCCGCACTGCGCCTGCAGCGTCGCGGCGCCTTGCAGACCGCGCCATACTTCCGCCTGCTGCGTGCCGCGAGCGAACTGCAGGAAGATCACCTTGCGCAGGTTAGTGAGCGGCTCGTGCATCACCACGCGCTTGATGCCGCGCACGCCCATCACCTTGCTCAAATGTTCGAGGTACAAAGGCTCGTAGGCAACCTTCTTCAGCACGGAGCTTTCGCTCGGTGTCACCTGACTGATGATGGAGACGAAGACAGGCTTCCTCTTCATCGTGATCGCGGTGACGTGCATCGACATGTTGTAGTCTTCGAGCGCGATGTGGCCGTGGCTTTCGCCGAACGGACCTTCGGGCTCGAGCGCGTCGGTGTCGACCAGACCTTCGATGACAATTTCGGCGTCGGCGGGAACGACGAGATCGATGGTCTTGCAACGCACCACCTCGACAGGAGCGCGCATCAAACCGCCGGCTACGGCCATCTCGTCCTGATCGATCTGCAGTTTTTGCGGACCCGTGAACAGCACGGCGGGCGCGCAGCCCAGCACGATGGCGCACGGCATCTTCTCACCCTTCGCGCGATATTTTTCCCAGTGCAGATAACCGCCCGCACCCGACAGACGGCTCGCCATGCGCACGCCGAGCCGGTCTTCCGATTTCAGCGCGGCGCGGTAAGTGCCCATGTTCTGCACGCCGCTCTCCGGATCTCTGGTGACGCAAAGCGTAGCGGTGAGATAGGGCGCGGCGTCGAAGCCGGGCGTGGAGACGGGCACCGGCAGACGCGACAGGCCTTTTTCCTTCAGTTCATCGCCGCTGATCACGACTTCATGACAGGGCGCCTCGTTCACCATGACGGGCGGGACCGGCTCGGCAATCGCTTCGGTCCATGCCTTGCCGATCTGCTCGACCGGAAGGCCGAGGCCGGTGGCGTAAATTTCCGGCGAGGCGGCGAGTCCGCCGACCAGAACCGGGATGTCGTAGGTGTGTCCGTCGCCGTCCACGACGTTGGTGAAGAGGAAAGCGCGACGCTGATCTTCGTGCAGGCCGCCCTGGAACTGCCAGCGCGCGAGCGGGTGCAACTCGGTGTCCTTGTTGATCGGCCGGTCGATGCGCGTCAGGAGGCCTTTGGCTTCCAGCCGGGCGATATGGTCCTGCAAGTCGCGCGGCGCGCCGCCGGTTGCCGTTTGCGAGTGGTCTTGGGGCAAGGGTGACATTCCGTTTCCTAATATGAGACCCAGCAGCTGGGTAAATCCGTAGGATTGTATGATTGCATGTGAATAAGACGGCTGTCAACGCGACGCGGCGCCTGGAGCCCCGTCGGGGCTCGCGGCGCGGCGTCGATCAAAGACCGCCCATGCACAGATATTTGATCTCGAGGTAGTCCTCGATGCCGTACTTCGAGCCTTCGCGGCCGAGTCCGGACTGCTTGACGCCGCCGAACGGCGCGACCTCGTTCGAGATGAGGCCGGTATTGATGCCGACCATGCCGTACTCGAGCGCCTCGGCTACGCGCCAGATCCGGCCGATGTCGCGGCTGTAGAAGTAGGCGGCGAGTCCGAACTCGGTGGCATTCGCCGCGGCGATGGCCTCTCTTTCGTTCGCGAAGCGGAAGAGCGGGGCGACGGGGCCGAACGTCTCCTCGGTCGCAAAACGCATCCGTGCGGTCACGTCGCCCACCACGGTCGGTTCGAAGAACAGCTTGCCCGCCGCATGGCGTTTGCCGCCTGTCAGCACGCGCGCGCCTTGCGCGACGGCGTCGGCGATATGCGCCTCGACTTTTTCCACCGCCGCTTCGTTGATGAGCGGCCCTTGCGTCACACCGCTCTCGAATCCGTTGCCGACCTTGATGCGGCCGACCGCCGCCGCGAATTTTTCTGCGAACGCGTCGTACACGCCGTCCTGCACGTAGAGGCGGTTCGTGCAAACGCAGGTTTGCCCCGCGTTGCGGTACTTCGAAGCGAGCGCGCCTTCGACGGCGGCGTCGAGATCCGCGTCGTCGAATACGATGAAGGGCGCGTTGCCGCCGAGTTCGAGCGAGAGCTTCTTCACAGTCGGCGCGCACTGGCTCATCAGCATGCGGCCCACTGGCGTGGAACCGGTGAACGAGAGCTTGCGCACGATCGGATTGCTCGTCATCTCGGCGCCGATCGAACGCGGGTCGCCCACCACCACGCTGAACACGCCGGCCGGCACGCCCGCGCGATGCGCGAGTTCGGCGAGCGCGAGCGCTGACAGCGGCGTGGCTTCCGCGGGCTTCAGGATCATCGCGCAGCCGGCGGCAAGGGCGGGCGCCACTTTGCGCGTGATCATCGCGGCGGGGAAATTCCACGGCGTGATCGCGGCGCATACGCCGATCGGTTCTTTGGTCACCAGCATCCGTTTGTCGGCGGCGGGCGAGGCGAGCACGTCGCCGTCCACGCGCTTTGCCTGTTCCGCGAACCACTCGATGAACGACGCTGCATAACCGATCTCGCCTTTCGCTTCCGCAAGCGGCTTGCCCTGTTCGGCCGACATGATGATCGCGAGGTCGTCCGCGTTCGCGATCATCAGCGCGTGCCAGCGCTTGAGGATCGTCGATCGCTGTGCGGCGGTGAGCTTGCGCCAGCCGCGCTGCGCGTGTTCACCGGCGTCGATCGCTCGACGCGTTTCGGCGCCGGTCATGAGCGGCACGTCGGCGATCTTCTCGCCAGTTGCGGGATCGTCGACGGCAAACGTGCGTGCATCGTCGGCGCCGCACCATTGGCCGTCGATGTAAGCGAGCGTGTGCAGCAGGGTCGGGTCTGCGAGCCGGGAAAGCGGATTGGATTCAGTCATGGTCATCGCGAAGAAAGCCCGCCGGCGCGCGTCGCGCGACGGGTCTGGAAGTAGGGAAACGGCGCGGGCGGTGCGCCCGTTACGACTCGTGTTGCTGCTCTTTCCAGCGTTTGATCACGCCCGTCTCGATGTCGAACAGATCGAGCATGCGGCCGACCGTGTGATCGACGATATCGGCGATCGTCTGCGGCTTCGAATAGAACGCCGGAACGACCGGCGCGATGATCGCGCCCATGTCCGAGAGCTGCACGAGCGTGCGCAGATGGCCTCCGTGCAGCGGCGTTTCGCGCACGCCGAGCACGAGGCGCCGGCGCTCCTTCAGCACGACGTCGGCCGCGCGGCTGATCAGAGAACTCGTGATGCCGGTGGCGATCTCGCTCATCGAGCGCACGGAGCAAGGCGCGACCAGCATGCCTCTGGTTTTGAACGAACCCGATGAAATAGCCGCGCCGATGTCGCCGGGCGAGTACCAGTGCGACGCTCGCGCGCGAAGGTCGGCGGCGCGGATGTCGGTCTCATAGGTCATCGTGAGTTCGGCGGCCTTGCTGATCACGAGATGCGTCTCGATGCCCGCCTCGGCGAGCAGTTCGAGCGCGCGGATGCCGTAGACCACGCCGGACGCGCCGGTGATGCCGACGATGATGCGCTCCGGAGTGCTGTTATTCGTGCCCACGGTTGCCCTCGACGCCGCGCACGGGCGAATTCGGCTCGACGCCGCCCTGGCGGCGCGCGTGATACGACGCGTCGCGCTGCATCCACTCGCCGCGAGTTGCCTGCTCCGCGTTGCGGTCCCACTCCGCAGTCCAGTCGCCGAGCGAGTAGCCGTACCACGGCGACTCCGGCTTGAGCTTCGGCAGACCGAGGCGCTCCCACAGCGCCTTCGCGTTTTCCATGTATTCCTTCTTCGGCAGCGCGAGCGGCGGCATCGGCGTCTTCATCGTCGCGTCGATCAGCATCGCCGAATCGAGGCCCGTATCGTGGTCCGAGCGCGGACCATGGCCGTGCTCGCGGTACGAAATCAGCTTCGCGTCCTCGACCGGATTGCAGCGATAGCCCATCGCCCAGAACACGGCGTCGGCATTGTTCGGATCGATATCGTCGTCGATCGCGATGACGAACTTGCCGATGGCGGCCTGCAGCGACATCGTGCCGTACAGCGCGCGCCAGATTTCGGTCTTCTTCGAACCGCGCTCGAACTGCAGGAACACGAAGCGGCGCAAATTCGTGAGCGGCTCGTGCAGCGACACTTTCTTGATGCCGCGAATGCCCAGGTGATCGCGCAGATGGCGCAGGAACATCGGCTCATACGCAAGACGCTTGATGACACTCGATTCGGACGGCGTGACCTGCGAGATGATCGACGTCAGCACCGCGTCCTTGCGGCGCGTGATCGCCGTGACTTCGATGGAGAGGTTGTAGTCTTCGAGCGCGACGTAACCGTGGCTCTCGCCGAACGGGCCTTCCGGTTCCAGATATTGCGGATCGACATAGCCTTCGACGACCACTTCCGCTTCGGCCGGCACCAGCAGATCGACCGTGCGGCCTTTGACGACGCGGATCGGCGCGCCGGCGAGACCGCCCGCCACGCTCAGTTCGTCGGTGTTCGGGCGCAGCTTCTGCGGACCCTGGAACGCCACGACCGGCGGCGCGCCGAGCACGATGGCGACCGGCATCTTCTCGCCTTTCGCAGCGTACTTGCGCCAATGATCGAGACCGCCCGCGCGCAGGTTCACGAGCATCATCATGCCAAGGCGCGTGGCGGATTTCAGATGGCCGCGATACGTGCCCATGTTCTGCACGCCGGTGTCCGGGTCGCGCGAGATCACGCCCGTCATCGTCATGTACGGGGCGGCGTCGAAGCCCGGCGTCGAGATCGGCAGCGGCAGCGATTCGAGGCCGTTGCCCGGACCTTCGAGGTCCTTGCCTTCAATCACGATGTCGTGCACCGGGCCGCTTTCCACCACGACGGGCGGCACCGGATTGTCGATCGCGCGATTCCACGCGTCGCCGATGTCCTCGAGCGACGGCACGTTCATGCCGATCCGGTAGATCTCCGGATTCGCCGCGATGCCGCCGACGATGACCGGAATGTCGTACTTGCGGCCCTTGCTGTCGACGATATTCGTGAAGAGGAACGCCTTACGCTCCGCTTCGGGAATGCCGCCGCGGAACTGCCAGCGCACGAGCGGATGCATTTCAGTGTCTTTGTTGACCGGCTCGTCGATGCGGTACAGCAAACCTGCTGCTTCGAGACGCGCGATGTGGTCGTGCAAGTCCGCGTAACCGGCATTCGCGGAAGTGTTGGGAGTAGTGTTTTGATCGGCCATGGCTGAGTGTCCCGTAAAGCACCGCATTGCGCGGCGCCCTTATTGCCTGAAGTGTTGCCCGGTGCGCGAAGCGCGCCGGTAGTATTGCGGCGAGTAATGAAGGCGTATCAGCGGCGCATCGACGTCATCGCGTTGGCGAGCGACGCACCCGCCATTTCGCTCGCGAGCGAGAAGTCGGGAATCGTGATCTCGCGGAAGTACGTCTTCAGCGTGGCAATTGCGATCCGGTCGCGCGTGCAGATCGAGGCGACCATTGCGTCCGCACGCTCGGCGAGCTTCGCGGCTGCGACGACCTCTGCGACGATGCCCCACTCGCGTGCGTTCGCGGCGTCGATCGTCTCCGTTAGATAGACCATGTGCGCAGACGCTTTCGGCGGCACCTTGTGACGCAGCACGGACAGCACGAGCGTCGGCGGCAGATTCTTCTGCAGCTCCGGCAGGCTGAAGCGCGCACTATCGGCAGCAACGGCCAGGTCGCACGCGGTGACGAGTGCGCAGCCGAAACCTTCGGCGTCGCCTTGTACCTCGGCGAGAACCGGCACTTCGCTTTCATGCATCGCGCGGTAGACGTCGAGAATCGGATCGGCCACGTTACGGCGGAACTGCGCGGCCGTCGGCGGCGTGGCCGGCGGGGCGCCGACCGCACGGCCGCGGCAGAACGCAGGACCGGACGCACGAATGCGGATGATCTTGACGTTGTTGTCGCGGCCCGCCTTGCGGATTTCCGCGGCGAGCGCGCGCATGGCTTCGAGCGTGAGCATGTTGCCGTGCTCGGGCTGGCCGAGAGTGATCCGGTATTCGGATTCGTGGAGCGCTGCGGTGAATTCGGTCGTCATGGAGTAAAAGTCCAAACAATGAAAACAGGGAAGGGCACCCGCGCTCCGCGCATGGGAGCGGGGCTTGCGCAGGTCAGCGCGCGTAGGCGCCGGCCTCCTTGAGCTTCTGGAACACGCGCTGCGGAACGAGCGGTGCTTCGGTGAATTCGACGCCGTATTCGGACAGCGCGTCCTCAATTGCAGCGACGATTGCTGCCGCCGCCGGTATCGTGCCGCCTTCGCCCGCACCCTTCACGCCGAGCGGATTCAGCGGCGAGGGCGTTTCGAGGTGCACGATGTCGATATTCGGCACGTCGGTTGCCATCGGCAGCAGGTATTCGCCGAAGTTCGTCGTGGTGGGCTGCGCGTTCTCGTCGTATTGCATCCATTCGAGCGTCGCGTTGCCGATGCCGTGTGCAACCGAGCCGATCACCTGGCCGTCGACGATCATCGGGTTGATGAGCTTGCCGGAGTCGTGCGCCATCACGTAGTTGAGGATCGTGATGTGGCCCGTCTCGCGATCCACTTCGAGTTCGACGACAGCGGTGCCGTTGCAATACGTCGACTGCGCGGGCGAAAAGTATTTGGTCTCTTCCAGACCGGCGGTGAGGCCCTCGGGCATCGTGAAGCCGGGCATGCCCTGCGAGATTTTCGCGAGTTGCCCGTAGCTCATGCGCTGCTCGATGCCGGCGCGGCGCGCAACGTGACCTTCGACCAGCAACAGTTCTTCGGGCTTGCACTTCCACAGGTGCGCAGCGAGCGTGAGCATCTTTTCGCCCACGGCCTGCGCGGCGATGTAGACGGAGTTGCCGGCATTCACCGTCACGCGGCTCGCGAACGTGCCGACGCCCATCGAGATGCCGCCCGTGTCGCCCGTGATGACGTCGATCGTTTCGAGCGGCACGTTCAGCTGTTCCGCGCAAATTTGCGCGAAGGTCGTCTTGTGGCCCTGGCCTTGCGGCGATGCGCCCGTGATCACGGCGATGCGGCCGTTCGCCTGCACGCGCACCGTCGCGCCTTCGAACGGACCCATGCCTGTCCCTTCGACGAAGCTCGCCATGCCGATGCCGATGAAGCGTCCTTCACGGCGCGCCTCGGCCTTGCGTTGCGCAAAGCTCGAGTACTTCGCGCGCTCGAGCGCCGCTTTCTGGCATGCCGGATAGTCGCCGCTGTCGTAACGCAGCGGGCTGCCGTCGCGATAGATGAAGCCCGCGTCGTACGGCATCTGCTCGGGCTGGATCAGGTTGCGCCAGCGCAACTCGGCGCGGTCCATGCCGAGTGCGCGCGCGGCCTTGTCGAGTATCCGCTCCATTGCGAACACCGCCTGCGGGCGGCCCGCGCCGCGCACCGGCGAGGTCGCGCATTTGTTCGTGTAGACGACGTCGAGCTTCGCGCCCATCGCCGGAATCACGTAAGGGCCGGGCGTGGTCGTGATCGAGATGTACGGCGTGATGATGCCCCACGGCAGGAACGCGCCGTTGTCGTGCACCATCTCCAGTTTCACACCTCGAATCTTGCCGTCGTTTTCGAGCGCGATTTTCACGGTCCACCACTGGTCGCGTTCCTGCGTGACCGCGAGGAAGTGCTCGCGCCGGTCTTCGATCCATTTAACGGGGCGCTTGAGCGCAACCGCCGCAATCGCGACGAGCGCTTCTTCCGGATAGAACGGCAGCTTCGGACCGAAGCCGCCGCCGACGTCGTTCATCAGCACGCGCAGCTTTTCCGCGTCCCATTCGAGCAGTTCGACGAGATTCTTCTTCTCGTGGTGCGGCGCCTGGCCCGACGACCAGACGGTCAACTCGCCGTTGGCAGCGTGAAATTCGGCGAGATAACCGCGGGTTTCCATCGGATGCGCGGAGCCGCGGTTCTGCCAGTAGGTTTCCTCGACGACGTGCGGCGCGCCGTTAAAGGCCGCGTCGATGTCGCCAAAACCCATTTCGATATGCGCGACGACATTGTCTTTCGCGTCGGTGTGGCAAAGCGGCGACTCGGGGCGCATGCCGTCGCGGCAATCGGCCACGGCGGGCAGCGTGTCGTATTCGACTTCGATCAGGCCGCACGCGTCTTCGGCGATATAGCGGTTGTCCGCGACCACGAAGGCCACCGCTTCGCCCGCGAACGTCACTTCCGTCGAGGCAAGCAATTCCTGCGTGCGCTCGAAACGGATTGCCGGATTCGGCAGCATCGAAGGCGCGCGGCCCCTTGCGCGGCCGCTCAGGTCCGCGTGTGTGTAGACGGCGTGCACACCCTTCAGTTCGCGAGCGGCCGTGCAGTCGATCGAGACGATTTTCGCGTGCGCATGCGGGCTGCGCAGCACGGCGGCTTGCAGCATGTTCGGCAGATGCACGTCGTCCACGTAGGAACCCTGACCTTGCAGCAGCTTCTTGTCTTCGGTGCGCGTCACGCGCTTGCCGATGTAGCGCTGGTCGGTGGGCGCACCTTTCAGATCGGAAATTTCCATCGTGTTACTCCGTAGCATGTGCCGCGGGCGTCGTCGACGCTGCGGCACGCTGATCGCGGATGCGTTGGGCTGCAAGCAGCGCAGCGGCCACGATCGGCTGATAGCCCGTGCAGCGGCACAGATTGCCTGTGATCGCTTCGCGAATTTCCGATTCGCTCGGCGAATCCGTTTCGTTCAGCAATTCGGTGAGTGTCATCAGCATGCCGGGCGTGCAGAAGCCGCATTGCAGCGCGTGCGTTTCGGTGAAGGCTTTTTGAAGTTCGTTCAGCGTGCCGTCTGCGTGAGCAAGGCCTTCCACGGTAGTCAGCGAGCGGTCGTTGACCTGGGCGGCAAGCGTCAGACAGGCGCGCGCGGTGCGGCCTTCGATCAGCACGGTGCAGGCACCGCATACGCCGTGCTCGCAACCGTAGTGCGTTCCGGTGAGTTCCAGGTCGTGACGCAGGAAGTCACCGAGCATGCGCCGCGATTCGACTTCGCGCTCATAAGCGGTGCCGTTGACGACGACTCTGACAGTACGAGTCTCCATGTCCATCTCCTTAGTCACTCTACGATTGTCTTGCGACACGCGAGAACGCACGTTTCAGCGCTCTTTCGGTCAGGACGCCTGCAAGATGCTGGCGGTAGTCGGTACTGACGTGCGCGTCGGTCATGACGTCGAGCGCGCTGGCGGCGTCGCTCGCCATGCGCAGCGCGGCGTCGTCCATCGGGCGGCCACGCAGGGCGGTCTCCACGTCGTGCATGCGGACGGGGCCGGGCGCAACGCCGCAGATCGTGAGCGACACGCGGTCGAGGTTGCCTTGCGCGTCGGCGGTACAGAGCGCCGCGACGCCGACGATCGCGTAATCGCCATGACGTCGCGCGAATTCTTCGAATGCATAGCCATGACCTTCGGGCCAGATGTCAAGCGAAATGCCTGCGAGCAGTTCGCCTTCTTCGAGCGCGGGGGTCATGTACATCACGGCCCAGTCGGACATCGGTAATTCGCGGTGGGTGACCGCGCCGTCTTCATAGCGTGCAATGGTCAACACGCCGTCGAGCGCGGCGGTGAAGCAAGGCTGTTCCGACGAAGGATCGAGCTGGCACAGACTTCCGCCGAGCGTGCCGCGATTGCGGATCTGCTTGTGGCTCACGAGCTGATACGCCTCCCGGATCAGCGGCGCGCGTTGAATGACGAGCGGCGACAATTCGATGTCGCGCTGTCGTGCCATCGCGCCGATGTGGAGGCGATCGCCGCGCTGCTCGATGTGGGTCAGTGCTTCGACGCCGTTCAGGTCGATCAGATGACTCGTCATCAGATACCGGAAGTTCATCATCGGCATCAGCGACTGACCGCCCGCAAGCACTCGCGCGTCCTCGAGCGTGCCGAGCAGTTGCACAGCTTCGTCGAGCGTGGTCGGCGCGTGGTACAGAAATTCACTGGGTTTCATGCGTGCTCCGATAGTGCAGCGGTGGCGTCTTCAATGTTGCTGTTTAGCGCCGAAGAGCCGCGCGAAGAAATTCCGGATCGACTGCCACATGGCTTTGCGCATGAGTGCGCCCGCGTCGAGCGGAACAACCGGCGCGGGTGCGGGCGGCGGGCGGCGCGTTTCGACGGCCGGGCGCGACGCATCCGTCGTGGCGGTCTGCGTTGCCTCGTTGATCCGATCAGTTTGATCGCCGGGAGCCGATGCGGCGCCGTCGGGCGTTACGTGCGTCGCGTGCGAAGCTTGCGCGGACGTAGCGGTTTCAGCGGCATACGCGGCGTCGGATTCGATCAGCGCAGTCAGATTCTTCGCGAACTGGTTCAGCAACTGCTGCGAGAGCGCTTCGATCATTCCGGCGCCGCGTCCATACTGCGCGACGGTGCCCGACAGATTCACATCCGAGACGACGTCCACTTTGGTCTTGCCGCTGCCGGCGTCGGCCACGGCCGCGTTGATCTGCGCATCTGCGCCGCCGCGTCCCTTCGTGTCGGTGCCGCTTGCGGACACCACGACCTTGCGGTCTGCATCGTTCTGTTCAGCGATCTTGAATTTGCCCCCGAATTTCAGCGTGAGCGGGCCGAGCTTCACGGTGAAGCCACCCTTGTAGCTGCCGTCGGGCTGCTGTTCCTTCAGTTCCGCGCCTGGAAAGCACGGGGCGGACCGTTCGATGTCGATCATGGTCTTCCAGACGTCGGACGGCGGTGCATCGACGGTGAAAGACGAACGGATTGTGATTGCCATACTGCCTCCTCGAGACGATCGGCCGTGGCGGCCGCCGCTCCATTTATTCGGTCACTGCTGGGCCGCGCGGCGTGCGAAGAGGTGTTCGCGTGCGCACGGCCAGCGTTTCATTTCATTGAGCAAGGCTCGACAGAAAATCGTCGAACACCGTTGCGAAGACTTCACGCATGTCGAATGCGCCGAAATGCGCGGCGCCCGGCACCACGACAAAACGGCTGTGCGGCAGCGCGTCGGCGATCTTCTGCGATACCGCCGGCGCGATGCTCGCGTCGGCCTCGCCCGCGACGACGAGCGCCGGCGCTTTCACGCGGGGCAGCTCGCCGAGGTTGTCTAACTGCGAGATGGCCTGCCAGTTCGCGCTCCAGCTGTACCAGTCGTCGGCGGCAAGACGTGCGCGGCATTTCTCGACGAGATCCGGGCGCGGGGTGTCGGCGGTGAACCAGCGTGCGATCGTGTCGTCCGTGACTTCGGACATCGAGCCTTGGCGGCTCATGTCGCCGCGCGCAAGGATGCGTGGACGCACTTCGTCGGGGAAGCCGCCCGCCGTGCCGCACAGAATCAGCGCGCCGGCGAGTTCCGGAAACTGGATCGCTACGCGCTGCGCAATCATGCCGCCCATCGAGACGCCGATCAGCGTGGCGCCGCTCAGGTGCTCCTTGCGCAGCACCGCGGCGACGTCGGCCGCATGATCGGCGAGCGTGACGGGCGACGTGATGACGCTCGACTCGCCGTGGCCGCGAAGGTCGATTGCGACGACGTCATAGGACGCCGCCCAATGCTTGACATATTCGTCCCACCAGCTCCGGTCGACGCCGATCGGATGAAGCAGGACCAGCGGCCGGCCCGTCCCGCGACGGGAGTAGACGATGCGGCCTGCGGGGATTTCGCAGAAAGTTGACTGAGACATGACTTGTACAGGTAACGCGTCTGTGACAGGTGTTTCGCGCCCGGCCGCCGCATGGGCAGCTCGCGGCGCGCAACGCCTGGAACTCCCGGAACCGCCAGGCGGACGTGCCCGAGATGAATTGCGACGACGGATCGCAATGTGCCGCAGTCTTGACGGATCGCTTGCGGGATTCAGGCCGTTGCGGCGGCTTTTGCCTTTAGATCGAGCACGACCGCTTTTGCCCGGCGCAACCCTTCGGCGGCGACCGGAATGCCTGCGTAGACGCCCGCCTGCAAGACAACTTCGGCAATTTCCTCTTCCGTCACACCGTTGTTGACCGCGCCGCGCGTATGAACTTCGAATTCGTGCCAGCGGCCGAGCGACGCCAGCATCGCGAGGTTCAACATGCTGCGCGTGGCTCGCGTGAGGCCGTCCCGGTTCCACACGTTGCCCCAGCATACGTCTTCCGTGTACTCGAGGAACACGGTGTCGAAAAGATGAGGATTCGCGTTGTTCTGCGTGTGGTTCGCGCCCAGTACTTCCTTACGGATCTTTGCGCCGATGGCACGACGTTCGGATAGCGTGATGTCTTCCATGAGTATCCTTCGAGTTTATCCAGCGGTTGTAGGATTGTATAATGAGAGCGAGTATCGGAGCTTAGCCGTCGAATGTCAATATGATTGTATTACGAAGTATGGCGGCTCCTATTTTTCTATGGCAAAGGGAAGGGATGAATACCAATAGACTGGTTGTGCGGCCGGTGGCCACGCTGCGGCAGCAGGTAATTGATGGTCTGCGTGCGTGTATTAGCGATCTGACGTTCAAACCGGGCGACCGGCTGATCGAGCGCGAGCTCTGTGAAATGCTCGGCGTCAGCCGCACGCTTGTTCGTGAGGCGCTGAGCCAGCTGGTGGCAGAAGGGCTCGTGCAGATCATTCCGCACAAAGGTCCGATCGTCGCCGTCATGACGGGCGACGAGGCGCGCGGTCTATATGAAGTGCGCGCCGTACTGGAGGCGCTAGCGGGCCGCCAGTTCACCGAGCGGGCAACCGAAGAACAGCGTACAGCGCTGAAGAATGCATTGAGCGAACTGGCGTCGATGCGCGACATGCAAGGTCAGGAGGGCACCATGCGCTTCCTGAAGCAGAAGGCGCAGTTCTACGACGTGATCCTCGAAGGCGCGGGCAATCCGGTGCTCACCGAGATGCTGCGCCTCGTCCATACGCGCGTGATGATGCTGCGTGCCACGACGCTCTCCCAGGAAGGGCGCCTCGTGCAGAGCTACGACGAGATCGCCGCGATTGTCGACGCGGTGATGCGCAACGACGCCGACGCTGCTGCGGCGGCGTGCAAACACCATGTCGAGCAGGCGGAAAGGCTGGCGGTCCAGGTTCTGGCCGTCGCAGCCAATGACTAGCAACGGGCACAGCAACGGCGGCATATGCCGCCGTTTGCTCGACCTGATCCATCCCGCATAAGCCAAGGCGCGCGAAGTGCGAGCGTGCCGCCCGTCTGACACTCATGCCGTAATACAATAATCTGTATTGCAATCTAATTGCATTACGATATACTGCGCCCATTCACGAAAGCGGGCCTATGACCCGTACCAATCACACCGCTCGCCCTCACGGCGGAAGATCAGGAGACGGGAACCATGGGCACATCGCAGGGCGCCAAGGCGGCGCCGGTGGCTTCGGTCGACGCGCAGGCACACAGACTGTCGCGTTACCAGTGGCTGGCGCTGATTTCAGCGTTCCTCGGCTGGATGTTCGATTCGATGGACCTGAATCTCTTCACGCTCGTGCTCGTGCCCAGCGTGAGCCAGCTGCTGCATAGCACCGACGCAACGGAAATCAGCAAGATCGGCAGCTACATCATTGCGGGCAAGCTGCTCACCTGGGGGATCGGCGGCGTGCTGTTCGGCGTAGCGGCGGACCGGTACGGCCGCTCGCGTGTCATGGGCCTCACCATCCTCATCTATGCGGCCTTTACGCTCTTGAGCGCATTCGCAAAAACGTGGCCGCAGCTTGCCGGCGCGCAGGCAATGGCCGGTTTCGGTATCGGCGGCGAGTGGGCGGCGGGCGCCGCGCTCGTCGCCGAATCATGGCCGGGGCGGCAACGCAACCGCGCCATGCAGATCATGCAAATGGCGTTCGCGTTCGGTTTTCTCGCCGCGGCGCTGGACAACCTGCTGCTCGGCCGTTTCGGCTGGCGCGTCGTGCTCGGTGTGGGCGCGGCGCCGGCACTCGTCACCATTCTCGTGCGCCGCTTCGTGCCCGAGCCGCAGCGCTGGGTGCAAGTGCGGGAGAGCGTCGTCGCGGAATCGGCGATGCAAACCTTCACCGCCATTTTCGCGCCGGGACTTCGGCGCAAGACGATTATCGGCGTGATCGTTTCGTCGGCGGCCATGCTCGGCTGCTGGGGCGGTCTCACGTTCCTGCCGAGCTGGATTCATCAGCTTTCGGCTGCCGCTGCCGATCAGCGCAACATCGGCACCACGGTCAGCTACGCGTTCATCCTGATGATGTTCGGCGCGACGCTCGGTTATCTGACACTGATCTGGATGCTCGACGCCTTCGGCCGACGCATGTCGTATTTCATATTTTCATTAGGATCGCTGATCGTGTCGCTCGTGCTGTTCATGACAGTGCACGACGTCGGCGGCGTGCTCTGGCTCATGCCTGTGTACGGCTATTTCGTGATCGGCGCGTTCGGCACGTTCGCCGCCTATCTGCCCGAACTTTTCCCGACCCGTGTGCGCGCAACCGGCCAAGGCTTCTGCTGGAACATGGCGCGTGCGTTGACGAGCATCGGTCCGATCGCAGGCAACGCGGTAGTGAGCAAATTCGGCTCGTTTCCGGCGGCGTCGGCTGCAGTGTCGCTGCTCTTTATCGTCGGCATGGCGTCGATCTGGTTCGGTCCCGAAACGAAGGGCGTTCCGCTCGACAACTAAAGTTCGCCGGCAGCAGGCGCGCGTCGCCAGACAGGCTCTCATTTTGGTTCAATGGAACAAACCTTGAATACACACATGCCGAAACCAGTCGCATCGACCCGAGACGCCACCGCGGACATTGCGCCGGCGGGCGTGTTCGACATCGGGATCAACGGGCGTTTGCCGCTGCCGCAACTGGCCGTGCTCGCGCTGCAGAACGTATTCGGCATGACCGGTATGTTCGTTTTTCCGGGAATTCTCGGGCGCGCCTTTCATCTGGCCGATGAGCAGATCGCCTACCTGTACGGAATGACGTTCATCGCGTGCGGGATCATCACGATCCTGCAATCGGTGCTCCTATTGCGTCTGCCGATCGTGCAGGGCCCTTATGCAGGCAGTTTCGGCGCGCTCCTGACAGTGGGTCACTTGCAGTCGGGCGGGCTCGGCACGGCATTCGGATCGTTCTTCGCCGCGTCGCTGATCTGGTGCGTGCTCACGGTGCCGATCCGCGGCCGCAGCGTTGCAGGCGTATTCGCGAAGCATCTGCGCCTGCCGATCATCTCCGGAATGATGGTGATGCTGATCGTCGTGCAGGTCGCAAGCGTTGCCTTGCCGACGTGGATCGGCAGCACTAAAAGCCCTGGTTTCCCAGTCGTGAATCTGCTTTCGGGCACGGTGGCGGTGGCGGGCATTGTGTTCGCGATGCTGTGGGGCGGACAGCGTATGCGTCGCGTGGCGATCCTGGTGGGCCTCGCGCTCGGCACGTTGGCCTATACGCTGTTTCAGCCTGTGTCGTTCACCGCGGTTGCTGCCGCGCCGTTCCTCGTTGAGCCGCGCATCTTCCCATTCGGCTTCGGCGTGAGGCCCGATCTCGTCGCCGTGTTTCTGCTCGTGCTGATTCCCGCCGGCATGGGATCGATGGCGCTCTATCAGGCGGTTGCCGAATGGGGCGATGAGACACTGAGCCCCGGCCGGATGTCAGAAGGCCTGTTCGGCGTCGCACTCGGCTCGGTGGTCGCGGCGGTCTGGGGCGGCTTCAGCACCATTGCGTATCCGGACAACATCGGCATTCTGCGCGCCACGCGCGTGGGTTCGCGTTTCGTTACACTCGCCGCCGGCTGCCTGCTAATCGTACTGGGCGGTTGCGTGAAGTTCGACATGTTGCTGGTCGTCGTGCCGATTCCGGTGATCTCGGCTGCCGCGACGCTGCTGTTCGGCATCGTCTTCATGCACGGCGTGCATATTCTCGCGCAGGTGGAATGGGACGACCGGCGGCTGATCGTATCGGGGCTCGCGTTTCTCATTGGCCTTGGTGGTCTCTTCATCTCGTCCGAAGTGATTCATGCAATGCCGCTGATGCTCCAGCTCGTCGTTCAGCAGCCTGTGATTTCGGGCGGTCTGACTCTCGTCATATTGCACTCGCTACTTTGCTCGAAACAGAAGGCGCCGAACACGCCTTCGGCTGCGCCGTCGCGCACACAGAATCAGACATAAGCAGGGCAGCAGGGCGGACATCCCTGCGCGTCGTTTTCCGGTGACGCGCATAGATATAAAAAGTAAAGACCACAGATATCTATATTTCGTAGTCCGTAAAAAACGTCGACGTCGTAAGCGTGACTGGACATATCCTGGCATGTCCGTCGCGCGTCGGCTCGCATGCGCACGTCCAGGTTGGAGAAGCAGGAGACTTAGATGCGAATAAGACTGAAAGTAATGGCACTGATTATTGGCGCTGCGTTTTGTGCAGAAGCCGTTCACGCGCAATCTAGCGTGCAGCTTTATGGACTTCTCGATGCGTTTGTCGGCTACAAGAAGCCGATGAACGGTCGGGCGAGCATCATCGCCGGTAACGGCGGCATGACCGCGCCGTACTTTGGTCTGCGTGGCACGGAAGATCTGGGAGGCGGCACCAAGGTCGTCTTCGATCTCGAAGGCTACTTCAACATTCAGACCGGCGCGATGGGCCGCACCGGCTTTCCGCAGGACGGACTGTTCTCCCGTAACGCGTATGTCGGCTTGACCGGCCGGTACGGCACGGTGACGGCCGGTCTGATTCCGCCGTTGCTATGGTTCTCGACGATCACTTTTAACCCGTTCTTCAACTCGTTCGTGTTTTCGCCGATCGTGCTGCAGAGCTACGTCGGCGTGAATGGCCAAGGTGTATTCGGCAATGCGGGCGAATGGTGGAACTCCTTGTACTACGCGTCGCCGTCGTACAACGGGCTTGTCGGACGCGCCATGTATTCGTTCGGCAACGAAGCGGGCCATCCCGGCCAGAACAAGTGGAGCGGCCAGGTCTCGTACAACAATGGCGGTTTCGCGACCTCGGTCGTGTATCAGCAGATCAAGTACAGCCTGAGCGCCGGCGATCTCGGCACGCTGATACCGGGGCTGACCACGCAATCGGTGGTGAATCTCGGCGTTTCGTACAGCATGAACTTCGTGAAGCTTTACGGACAGTATCAGCACGTGTGGGATTCCATGTCGAACGGCGATGTCGGCATCGACACCACCCAGATTGGCTTCGCCATTCCCGTGGGCGTGGGCCGGATTCTTGGTTCGGATGCCTATTCAAAGAGCTCCGGTCACTCGTCCGTTCATCGCAACACCTGGGCGCTTTCGTACGACTACCCGCTGTCCAAACGCACCGATGTCTATGCCGCGGTGCTGTCCGACCGCGCGAGCAGGATGGCGACCGGCACGACAGTCGGCGGTGGTCTGCGCACGCAATTCTGATTGAGGCCCACTGCGCCGAATGCGCGGATTTCTCGGGCAATCCCAAAAGACGGCGAAGGGATAGGCAGCGCATGACATGCCCCTCTCGCCTCACCGATTAACGATTTCAATGGAGGAGATATGTTTGAAACTGGAGTAAGGGGGCGCGGCACGCGCCGTATCGGCATGCGGCGCTCGCTGGCGGCAATGACACTGGTGGGACTGTCGAGTGGTGCGGCCCACGCGCAAAGCAGCGTTACGTTGTATGGCTCGCTGGACGGCGGGCTGCGCAATCTTGTGAACGGCACCAAGGCAGGCGGTGCAGCGCTGTCTATGGCCTCGAACGGCGTCTACAAGTCGAATCGCTGGGGTTTCCTGGGGATCGAGGACCTGGGCGGCGGGTACTATGTGCGCTTCAATCTCGAAGCGGGCTATATTCTGTCGACTGGCGCGAACAGCGCCTCGAACAACACGCTGTTTTCGCGCACGTCGACGGTTGGAATCGGTGGCCCGTTCGGTCAGGTAGACGTGGGGCATCAGTTCACACTGCAGCACCGCCTGATCAAAGACTTCGAGCCATTCGATCTGCGTTATTTGGGCGTCACCGAAGCGGCGGCGATTTCGGGCGGCACGAGCGGCCGCGACGACAACGCGATCCATTACCACGGAGACTTCGGTCCGTGGACGCCTCGTGCGGTCTACGCGCCGGGCGGCATCGCGGGCAGTTTGTCTAACGGCTCCATGATCGCGGGCGGCTTGAATTACCACACCAGGATGTTCAAGTTCGGTGCCGGCTATACGCACCGTTCGAATCCGCTTTCGACGACAGCGACCACGACCCCGTATTTCGCCAACAATCAATACACCGCTGGCGGTGCCGTGACGATCGGTCGGGTCGATCTGATGGCGGGCTATTCGCTCACTACACAGTCCGTTCCTTCGACGGTGCACGGCGAGACTCGCAACCAATACCTGTGGGGCGGTTTCCGCTATAAGGTGTCGTCGTTCTTCAACGTGACGGGCGCGTATTACGACAACAAGAACTCGACGGCTGGCGTGGACGGCAGGAAGGACGTTTCTATTCTCGGCGTCACCTATTCGCTGTCGAAAAGCACACAGTTCTATGCTGACGTCGACTACACGCATTTCACTGGCGGCTATGTCACCAACGCAACGCTCAACCCATCCGGACATGCGAAGCAGACCGGCGTCTCATTCGGTATGAACCATAACTTCTAGTGCTTTCGAGTGGCTACGGAAGTAAGCCTCCCGGAGGGAAAGCGGATCCCGACTTGCGTTCTCCGGGAGAAGTAGGCCTATCAATGCGCCTCGCACGGGCGGTTAGGGCGGCCTGATCAAACCGTCTCTGCGCGCCGCGGCCGAAGCCCTCCATGAGTCGCTGTAGGGGTTCGGTATTAGCGCTAGCCGTGATCAGTAACGTTGCGAGCAGAGGTTTAGAAAAGCCGCGCCGGCCAAGGCTTTCCCACCTTTCCTTCCTCTGGCCCGTATGCTGCGACAGGTGGCGCGTAAAGCCGAGCAGTGCGGGGCCAGCGTCGTCCACTGGTGGATAATCGGCGTCTCGGGGTCGAGCCCGCTAGCAACGAAGCGAAGAATTAGGTCCGCGCTGGAATCAAACCAGTGATGTTCCTTCGCGACCCGATCAACGATGACAGGGTCGATACCGAGTACCTTCCCGCAGCCGCGGATTGCAGAGCGCGGACGGTAGGTCGTCACGGCGGCCGCTAGCGCCGCGCGCGTGCGCGAGTACTTCCGGTAGATGTACTGGAAGTACTCCTCCCGGCTCTGGTGCCCAAAGTCTAAGTCGATGTCCGGTGGCTCGCCGCGCTCCTTGGAGATGAACCGCTCAAAAAGCACGCGCTGCTACGCGCCGGATCGACCTCGGTCACGCCCAGGCAATAGCACACGGCTGAATTCGCAGCGGAGCCGCGTCCGTGACAGAGGATGCCCTCGTTGCGCGCGAAGCGAACGATGTCGTACGCGGTCAGAAAATACGGCTCGTACAACTGCCGCCCTGCGGCAGAGGTCATAGTTGCGCTTCAGCGTCCGCCGCAACGGCCCGCTCTCAGGCCCGTATTGCGCGAGCACGCTGTCGAGGCGAATCATGTTCGCCGCGTTCTGGATGAGGTTGTTGTTGACCGCATCGAAGGAATTCTTCGCTGAGGAAATGAGCAGACCGAGGACGAGCGCCGCAATGGTCGCGACCAATCCGATCGAGAGTTTGAGCGCGCTCGGTCATACAGTTCGTCTGATGGCACCAAAGTTCGTCGCTCCTTACCGAATGGCAGGCAAGCGTGGAAAGAACGATGCTAATGATGCAGCGGCGATCTGCGAGGCGGTTTCGAGACCCAACATGAGATTCGTGCCGATCAAGACCATCGATCAGCAAGCGGAGTTGTTTGTCCACCGCGCACGTCAGGGATACATCGAAGAGCGGACTGCGCTTATCAACCGGCTTCGTGGTCTGCTTAGCGAGCTCAGAATCGCGTTACCGCTCAAGGCAAGCCTCATGCGACGGGATATTCATTCGATCCTGGAGGATTTACCCGGCTGGTGCAACGTGGTCATTGGAGACATGCTCGTTCATCTCGCTGATCTGGACGAGCGCCTCGCCACCTACGACAGACATCTCGCCAAGTTTGCGAAGCAAAATGAAAGGGCTCGTCTGCTCATGAAACTCGCCGGCGTCGGCCCGACGACTGCTTCAGCCATTGTTGCCAGTATTGGAAATGGGCACGACTTTAAAAACTCAAGGCAATTCTGCGCATGGCTGGGCTTAACGCCGGGCCAGCATAGTTCAGGTGGCAAAGCGAGATTGGGCAGCATAACCAAAGCCGGAGATGCCTATCTACGCACATTGCTCGTAATGGGTGCGGGGTCGCTTCTAATGAGAGCCGCGAACCACACTGATTCTGTTAGTCGATGGGCAATCAAGCTTAAGGAACGCAGAGGGTTCGGTCGCGCCGTGGTCGCCATTGCCGCGAAGAACGCCCGCATGTGCCGGGCCGAATCCCGTAGTGCCGGGCGAAGTCGAGAAACCCCGGCGTCGAATCGCCTTTCCACGCTCACTTGCCTGGGGGCGGTATGGGAATCATCCCCGGGAAGACATATGCTTGCAACATGGCAATCACACCGATCACGGCTGCGCCAGCAATCGAATGAAAGAACACGGTCCGGAAAATCGGTCCGAGCGCGAATGACCGCTCCTTCGGATCGTCGTAGCAGGCGGCGCACGCGACCATGATGGATTGAGCGTCGATCATCTTGCCCATTACGCCGCCCGTCGAGTTTGTCGCTACGATCAGGATGGGGTTAAGGTTGAGCTGCTCCGCCGTGATGCGCTGCAAGCTGCCGAAGAGCGCGTTTGACGCCGTGTCGGAGCCCGTCAGGAATACACCGAGCCAGCCCAAATACGCCGCGAAGAACGGATAGAGAACCCCGGCACCCGTGAATGCCAGACCGAGGACTGCATCGGTGCCAGAGTAGCGCGTCAAGAATCCCAGGCCCAGCACTTGGGCAATCACCAGCACCGGGATCTTCATCCTGCGCATGGTCTGCATCAAGGCGTCCTTCCATTGCGTTGCGTTTAGCCTGAGTACGAGACCGGAAAGCACTGCTGCGACAAAAACGCCTGTGCCCGCGGCGGACAACCAGTTGATCGTGAATCGGGCCGCCTCCGGTTTGGCGTCGACGGGTACGACGGGCGGCATCCGTTGCACGAGGTTATGCAGCGCGGGCATGTCCCAGACAGGCAGCGACAGCGAACCCTTGAGCGGCGAGCCGAGCAGCGTCGTGGAAAATGTGACTCCGGCAAACAGGTTGTTGAGGAACTTCTTGAATTCCGGTACGCCCCACAGTGCACAACAGGCGATCAGAATCACCCAAGGCATCCAAGCATAGGCGGTTTGGGCGGCTGAGTACCTGTACTTCCACTCGGTGCTTTCTGTCGTTCCTATTGCTGTGCTCCTGCCTGCTCGCGCGAGTGCCTCACGCTCGGAGCGGAGCAGGAAGCGTGTCTTCGGGTGCCAGATAAAGCGCAGGAACAGCGCCGTGCAGATTACCGAAAAGACGCCGGATACCACGTCGGTCATCAGGTGGAGCGCGCTGCTCCCGGAAGCGTAAAACTGCATGAGCGCAAACGATCCGCCCGCGCACAGCATCGCCGGCCAGACCTCGAAGACTTCCTTCCATGACCCGCCTTCCATCTTCACGAACGTCGCGACCAGCCAGAAGGGCACGAGAACTGATACGAACGGCAACTGATGTCCCGCCATCGCGGAAAGCGTGACCTGATCGAGCTCGCTCACGGCCGCCAGCGTAACGATCGGCGTGCCAATCGCGCCCCATGCGACGGGCGCGGTATTGGCGAGCAGGTTCAGTACTGCAGACTGAAAAGGCTTGAAGCCAAGACCCACCATCACGGCCCCTGCGATTGCGACCGGCGTCCCGAACCCCGACGTGCCTTCAATGATTGCGCCGAATGAGAAGGCGATCAGCACGCACTGCAGTCGCCGGTCGAACGAGATGTGGACAATCGACTCCTTGACGATGTCGAATTTGCCGGTAACGACGCTCATCGTGTACAGGAACATTGCAGCCAGGACGATCCAGATGATTCCCAGAAATCCCGAAAGGGAGCCGAGCGCGAATGCCGAGATGGCCGACTCGACCGGCATCCTGAAGACCAAACATGACACAACGAAGGCGGCGATGACACCGAAAAGAGCCGCGTAGGGCGCGGAGATACCCAAGTGCAAGTTGCCCTGCGTATCACGGTGGCGGTGCAAGGCGATGAAATAAAGTAGCGTCAGGATCGGAACCGCAGCAACTATCGTGGAAAGGAACGCATTGCCCAACGGGTTATAGGTCTGCTGGTACATTGTTTTTCCTTTAGATTTAAAGAATCGCGACGCGCGAGCGGTCGGATTCGTCAGATTCCGAGGTAGTCTTTCACCACACATTCTTCGTACGAGACACCGTCGCTGTAACGGTCAACTCGAGCAACACCAATTTCTCAGGGCTATCTGGTCGATTCACGGCTGACGCATTGAGGTATAGCGGGGGCAGCCGCCGATTTCAAGTTTTGCGTCGGCCGCAGCGCGTGCCCCGACATGACATGTGTTGGCGATGCACATCTCCACGACCACCGATATTGAGTGCGCCATCAATCGCTACCTGGAGCGCGAGACTGGGCCCCTTGAGCGTCCCCGAGAGACGCATCGGCATGCGTAACGCCGAAGAGGCTCGAAGCGCAAGGAAACTGCTTGGAATGCTTTGCCGGTATATCGACAGCGGTTCAACGCATCGACGCATCAAGGGCTTGCTGCTCGCGACTGCTTATGGACTCGCGGCGACTATCGGAACCTTGAATGACGTCACGCGTGTGTTGCCAAGTCCTTTCTGTCGGTGTGCTTGCGGGGAATATTGGCGCTGGGGGCGAGCGTGTCGGAAACACGCGTGACGCGCGCGGAATCGAGCCGCGACCTCGCCGTTCTTGCATTGCTGCTGCGTTCCGTGCCCTGACCTTCGCGCTTTCGTGCCTTTTTCTCGCCAATTGGGGCGTGAGCGCGGAATTCATACTTGCGGGGGGCGCGATCTGCGCCGGCTATCTGGAGCGTTTCGGCACAATCCAAGCGGGCGTCGGCAACAAGCTTTACATCGGTGCAACTCGTTGCCCATAGAAGGGTTATCGCACCAATGGATCCATGGCCCATCGCGCATGCATCGCTGATAGCAATGCTGGCAGCTATCGTCCCGCGGGTCCTGAGCGGGCCGGCGGAGCGCCCTATTGTGTTGTCTTCGCTCGCGTCCGAGTCGGAAATCGACAAACACGTGGTATCACCTGCACTCGCGATGGGCTGTCAGGTCGCAAGCGGCGCGCTCGTCGTGGCGATCTAAACGCAGTGTTGGGACTTCCGGAATCGGCGTGGGCACGCGTTTGCGAACATTGCTAGACGACGCTTTGGGACTTGCTTGCCCCGGGCTGGTCTTCCCTTCCCGAACAGTGTGATTGCGCAGACGAGCAGCTATGTTGTACCCGGCAAGCTCAACCATTGCTCCAAACGTTCGCATTGTGCTGGTCTGACGCGGCGCCGTCTACCGGGATCGTGGGAGCGCGAGAGTCCTTGCATCCTTCCGGGCCACGTTCATGCGAGGGGTAGCCTTCCGCTCGCCGACGCAGTCCGAAGGAAAACGACAGGAGCATCAGAAAAGTGACAGACGCAGCCGTGGCACACGACAAGCTCAATTGCCGAAAACGAACGTTGCAAAGCCCGTACATGCCGCCCCGAGTGCTGTATGCATGGCCGATCGACAAAGCGACAGAGTGCTCCGGCCGGAAGACCAGCGAGCGGGAGCAGCAGGCCCAAAGGAGACGATTGACGGGCAACGTGCGGTAAAAAAGTTAGTAATTCACGTCGCGTTCGGGATATATAGCGCACAGAGCGACGCTGCGATGCCTGCTATAACAGGTTCCTTTACCGGGGGGGCTCGCCGTGTCGAAACGTGGATTTCGCAGCGGTTTCACGAATACAGGAGCGTCGCAATTCCTTTATGCGCGGGGGGATGGACGAGTGCAATCATCCATATCGACCATAGATCCGATCCTGCCGCAGAGCAGCGGTCGGAGATCAATCTCATGTTTCCGACCGAAGGGGAAGCGCTGGCAGTCGGTGAAATGATCGCCCTAGCGATGTATAACAGGTCGTCAGCCTGAATGGTGTGACATCAAACGCGACCCCGTTATGATTACCGCCCGCTCGCCGAACGGCCGTGTCAGGCATTGCAGAGTTGTTGCTTCCGTCATTCCGCTGACAATGCGTCCCTGAAGCGCGTTAGCACGGCAGGCCCGAGCCTCTGCTTACTGCGACATCTGCGGCGTCCGACCGTATGCCATCAAAACGCGCACGATGCGGGCGCGTTGTTGCCCGGTTCAAAAGTTTGTTACCTACCCCTGCGTAGGCTCGGAACCAACCCGCGAGTTCGGACCGCGGTGCAGTTGCGAGCACTTGTGCGCCAGTTGGTATCCGACGTGGAGTCTGGTCTATCCTATTTTTGGCAGATAGCGGAGGGCCAAGCTTGGCTTTTTAGAACGTGTTGCCTGAAACAGTCAAAGAGGTGACCGGATGACGTCGGTGTATATCGGCAAAAAGCATCCATTGCACAGTTTCTCACGCTGTCGCTAACGCGACGGAACGACCTCACGCAAGGCTAGACGAGCCATCTTCACCCGGCCGGACGGATGCGGACCGATGACAGTGCTAAGCGCGCGCATAGTCGAACGTGAGTCAGGGCGTCCACGCACCATGCGCAGAAACGGACGCCCCTCGCCAACGACATATCGCTGTCGAGTTCAACGAATGCGTCAGGCCGCGCAGAACTTGATACGCGGAACGCGCGCCGGCTGAAACGGTCACGGACGCTGATCGTTCCGTTTCGCCTGCTCCAGCAATGTCTAGCTCGCGCCGCGGACATTCGGAGGTGATCGGACATAGCCGTTCACGCGCGCCCTCTCTAAAGGTTTCGGACTTTCTGCCGTCATATGGTCCGAGGAAGCGGCAGCACGGCGAAAGCGGCAAACAGCCCCATCGAAGTGAAGTGGCTGGAGACAGGGCGGTTTATCGGCGACAAAGGCAAGGAATAAGACACATGAAGATTTCAAATGTAAGAATTGGCGTTCGGCTGGGCCTCGCCTTTGCGTTGATGGTCGCGCTGCTTCTGGTCACGGCCGCCGCCGGTGTTGAGCACTTGGACTCGACGAATGCCAAGACGGATGCAATCGTCAGCAATCGTTACGCGCTAATCGCGCTCAGCAATCAGATCAAGAACAACGGCTATAGGGCAAACGGCATCCTCAGCAATCTGCTGCTGACTACCTCGCCGGACAAGGCGAAGCAGTATATGGACGACTACACGGCCATCCGCAAAGCCAATGCGCAAGCCTACGCGGAGTTGGACAAACGTCTGAAGAGCGATGAAACCAGGGCGTTATTGAAGCAGCAGTTCGACGCGCGCTCGGCCTACGGGGTGAGCGTGAAAGCTTTCTTCGATCTGGTGAGCAAGAACCAGCAGCAGGACGCGCGCGACGTCTATCAGGGCGACATGGCGCGGCTGCAGGATGCGTATTACGTCCTCGTCGACAAGATGGTCGACGTGCAGGCGGACCGGATGGCGCGCGATGTCGCCGAAGCCGTCGCCGAAGCGCACAACGCGAAGCTGCAAATGATTCTGCTCGCGCTGTTCGCCACGGTGATCGCGA
>Ga0307412_10000251_pt1 | contig 34901 bp, 43 predicted proteins | sample DK1Cmetagenome_3_FD_203823 | JGI IMG/M metagenome (GOLD analysis project Ga0307412, IMG submission 203823) | Maize rhizosphere microbial communities from greenhouse at UC Davis, California, United States - DK15-C-1 | ecosystem: Host-associated > Plants > Roots > Rhizosphere > Soil | place: USA...
GGACGATAGAACCTGCGGGCTAGACGCACAAGCCGGGGGATTCTGTCTTAGGTGTAGGGGGTGGCGCAAGGTGGTGTAGGTCAGGAACTGCGACAGCAGGCTTTATTTAAACAAACGTGTTTTTCTGTTTGGGAAGGCTCTACGAGCAAGGTGATCGATTCAATACAGAAAGCACCCCACTCCTCATTTAAGGCGCTGTCCATCGCTCCGATGATAGATCGGACTGGCTTCGCGCGGACTTCGAAACAGCAGCGCCGCTATCGGGCACTCCAGGGCAACGTCATGGCCAACTCTAAGATGTGCCATGAATTTGGCCGTGCCGCTAATGTTGCCAGCGTTGAAGTGGGTATGCCGCTGATCCCGATTATTTGTCCCAACCCTTTGATGCAACACTGGCTGGAATGACGGTCACGGGGTACGTACTGAGTGGCATCGAGTACATCGATGGATGCGCCTACGCTCAGTCATGGTGGTGTCAACAGGAGTGAGACTAGTTCTATTACAGCGATGCAGGGACCGTTGGCCCCTGCTGCTATTGCGTTACATATCCCGAGAGAGAACAACTAACCGAATACTCCAGTAAACAGTTTGGAGCAGCCGAATCATCTCTTCGGGAAGATAACGATTTATTAAAGCGCGCATGTATTTACCTCGCTGGTATAGCTCGGGGATGGATAGCCTTTCCTAATAAATCAGTCAAATTAAAAAGCAAATTGAGGTTAATGATTACTTGCTCATAAGTAAGCGCAACTAACGATCTCCCGCAATTGTTAGAGCTGGACGGCATTACTGCATAGTCACACCTTTTGCAGGGAGGCTACAAAGAGGCACGACCCGTAGGGAGGCTTGCTGCGGATGTTAACCGGCAATATGATCACACGCTAGAGAACAAATGGCGCATCCAAGGAACACAACAAAACCATCGGCCACTCTAGCCTTGTAGTGCTTGACGTTAAATTCTCACATGCCTTGGCGACTTAATGCCGGAAAAACAAGGCTTTCGCCGGAACCTGACAGGATCAAGTTAGCCATATTCGGCTAACAGCGAAGTCATGTCTAACCAGTTACGGACCAAACATTTTGGACGAACGGTATCATGAAAATAAATATGCCAATTGAAAGTGGGACTTTTGAGGACCTCAATAGGTCGTCAAGGTTCTTAATTAGGCCGATGCAATAGCATTACTTATGCGACTTATCTACTTAATGCATCAGGCGATAGAGCTTAATGACATTACCTCTAGCAACTTAACTGCAAGCTGCTGAGCCACCGCGGCCTTGGTGATAAACGCCGTCGCATCGCTAGGAATTGGAGATGGGCCTGGTAGGTGGGAGTGTGCAGCCAACTGCGTATCATTCGCTGCAACAGAACCAGCTTATCGCGAAAAATTTGGAGCAGATCCACACTTTCCAAACCCACCCAGTTTTTTGGAGCTTGCAAAATAGGGGGCAGACCACAATATTCAATCGATACGTTACGCCCCATCAGCGAGCAAAAGCACGTAGTAACGACGCGCACGCCTCTGCCTACCCCATTCCTAATAAACTTCCAAACCTTCTCCCTTCTGATTCAGATTCCCCCAGTGCCTCTACAACCCGCCCCACTCTCCTGCCGCTTCTCCGTCGCCCCTATGATGGATTGGACAGATTAATCGTCGAACCCGCCGCTCCGCTTGCTTAGCGCCGCTTTCTTCATCGTTCCCGTAGCAAATATCTAGCAACCACAGCTTGGCGCGTTTACAACCGTGCGGCGCTGGCCGAGAATCACACCGCCATCTTCAGAGGTTTAAGGGAAGTTGTCAGGGTCAATAAAATCAACGGGTTAGGGCTAATCGATACTTGCTAAAACCTGCAAAAACACGATCATTGGTACGGAAATTGGTACGGGATTCTCCCTCGCTCTCCATACTTAAAGCCCCGCATCGTTCGTCACGGTGCGGGGCTTTTTCAATGCCGAGTAGTACCCAAGTCATTGCCTTGGACAGCAGCTTTCGGCCAGAACCGGACGGCCATGCGTACTGGTGCATATGTATCAATCGCCGTGGTGACGGTGTACGGGACCGCATCAGGCGTTTGAACTGTTTCAGGGTCTATACTAATTTTGCCCTTTTTAAACAGATCCACCCTCGATCACCGCAAAGTCCAGCAGGCAGAACACGTGAAACATTCGACACTTACTGCCGCTCTGCTCTGCCTATTACTTGGCACTCCACTCAGGGCAGAGCAGTATAAGGTCGTTACTGAAGAGTGGGCGCCGTACAACTACCAGGAGAGAAATCAGCTCACCGGCATGGCGACGGAGATCGTTCGAGGCATAATGGCACTGACCGGGGATGACTTTGAGGTGGCGCTGCTGCCTAGTATGCGAAGCGCCCGTGCATTGAAGACCCGGCCCAAGACCATCATGTATTCACTATTCCGTACGGCAGAGCGCGAACCGTTATACAAGTGGGTCGGACCGATCGTGGAAGCGTCCATTCACCCCTATCAGTTAGCCAATGCGCAGCAGCCGGTAAATACCTTGGAGCAGCTACTGCGCGCCCCAAAAATTACGACAAGACATGCCGGCCTGATACCCGAGACTCTGCAGGCGCGGGGCTTTAACAACATCAAAAAAACTGCAACCGAGAGCCTGCAGCTCTATCGTATGCTGCTAGCCGGGCGCACCGATATCATCATAGGCGACACCGATGCGGGAGTGGCTTACTACAGCCGCCAGTTGAACATCGCCCCCGGCACGCTGCGGCAGATTCCCGTCGAGCTCTATCGCTCATCGCTGTACATCGCCTTCAGCCGCGACTGTGACGACGAATTGGTAGCCTCCTGGGCCCACGCCCTGGAGCAACTGCGTCACTCGGGCGAGCTGAAGCGCATCCAGGATCGATACAATCAACCCACTGCCCAATGAAGGCGCGGAACCACTGCAAGCCCGCTTCGCACTTATCCAGCCTTGCTCTTACTCAATGCGGAGGATAAGTCATGAACATTTTTGCAACATACAGCCATCAGCCTTTGAACAAGGGGAATGGCTTAACCCAGCCAAGCCAAAGAAGCTTGCGGAGCAGATGATGCTTCACCAAAGTGAGCAGTCAGAGGTGCTCGAGTGGTTCAGGTCGAAACTGCCGTTGGGAACGCTCGGACAACGGACTGGATCTGGTCATCGCGAAGTAGTTTGGCCATAGTGGTACCCGCATGCTTGTCCAGCGCCCACACATTCGTAAGTGGTCGTTTTCGGCCAGAAGCGGTCACTCTGTTCGCTCTACTTTCGACCACGAGCGGGCCTTAGCTTTGGTCAGCAGGCATTCAAAAGTAGCCAGTCAGATACTTGTAGCAGTTAAGACGGCGACTCAGATCGTCTCGCGTGCGGACGGTCAATCACGCTTTTCTCGACTCAGTGAGGATGACTTCACAGAGACCGCGATGGTAGTCTGCAAGACGGACAGGGAGATGTATTAATGAAACAATTTGACGCTCGTTCTTACAGTATTGCCGACTTTCTCGAATGGGATGGTTCGAACCTTCTAGATGTATCCCCTAAGTTTCAACGCCGAAGCGTGTGGACGAGGGCGGCCAAATCGTTCCTTATTGATACTATCTTGCGCGGCAAGCCCATGCCGAAGGTGCTTTTAACACAAGACCTTGTAGGGAAGAAAAATGTCCGAACGGTTGTTGACGGGCAGCAACGCATTCGAACTATTCTTGAGTTTATTTCAGGAAGCTTTACAGTTCTAAGTTCGCATAATGCACAACACTCTGGAAAAACCTTCAACGAACTCGACGAAGATACGCAAGGCTTAGTTCTGCAATATGAGGTCGGAGTGGACTTGCTTTATAATGTGAGCCTAGCTGACATGCTTGATATCTTTGCACGCATTAATACTTACTCAGTAACCCTGAATACCCAAGAAAAGCTGAACGCAAAGTATTTAGGGGTATTCAAAACCAGTGCCTTTGAACTCGGCCACTCCTATGTAAATTACGTATTAGAAGGTGGAGTGCTGAGTGAGAAGGGCGTGAGTCGAATGGGGGAAGCCCAGTTAGCATCTGACTTATTAGTTGCGCTAGTGGGTGGGATTCAAACTGTAAAAAATATAGAAAAATTTTACAAGGAGTATGAATCTTTCGAATCCATTCCGGCAAACGTTGAAGCCGCTGTAGAACTGTATCGCTCTACCATGAAATATATAGGTGCAATGTATTCGCCAACAGATCTTCAAAACACAAATTGGTCGAGGCCGCATTGGTTTTACACGCTATTTACATGTGTTGCGCACGCGCAAGGCGCTAATGTCGGGATCGAAGATAGCCCCCGGCCAGAATTGAACGATGCTGAAATTCAGCACTGGCGGAGTGAGCTGGATGAATTAAGTGCTAAATATGATCAATACACCGAAAATAACGACGAAGACGTTCCAGCAGTATTTGCTAGGTTCATCAACTTTGCACAACGCAGGACTACTGACACTGAAGCCCGCAAGGAACGTGCGAGGTTCGTGCTAAGTGCAGTTTCGAAATGAGCCCTGAAAACCTATTTAAACTGAGAGATGCAATCGAGGCAAGACACACCGTCTCAACTGATCTCGCCGAGCAACTTGAAGCTGCCCCTGCTGAAATCGAGTCTGAGGATCATAACTCAGATGCTATCGCAGAAGCTCTTTTTCTAAGAGTGTTTACTGCGTACGAAAGTGATGTAGAGAAAATATTTCTTCACTACGTGACTGGCGGTGCATCACTGCAAGGCGCTAGGGCCAATAGTTATTTGAGCATTACTGACGAAGCTGCAGCTAGAAAGCTTACGAAGGGAGCATTGAAATTTTTAAGCTGGGCCAAGCCGGATGAGATTAAAAGAACTGCAGAAATATATTTAGAGAATGGCTGGCCCATCGCCGCTATGATGTCCTCTGCGAGCCACTACCTTGCGGATTGTGAGCGTGTTCGCAATCGTATTGCGCACAACTCCATCGAAGCGATGCAGCAATTTAATACAGCTCAACGGAACCTATTAGCGACTGAGCGCTTATTTACCATCACGCCAGGGCAATTCCTTCGTATTCGGAACCCGCGACTGAGAAAGACTCACATAGCACTATATTTTGACACCCTATACCAGACTCTAGAAGCAATGCTCGATCCGCCTCAGTGAGCAAAAAAGGCAGTAAATACAAACCCCTGATTTTCCTTGAGAAAGCTGGGGGAGGGTTTGTGGTTTTTCGTGCCTGGAAAATAACCGTATGGGACAGATGCGCCATTCTGGTGCGGAAAAGGGCATTAAAGAAAATCTACTGAGCTAGTCTGACCTGGCAGCCGTGAACTAGTCTGTCAATAGCTTTCGCTCAAGGACGATTCCAGATGCCGATTAATTCAGATTCCAACATCAACACCGCCGATGCTTTGACTCTGCTGCTTCACAACCAGCATGCGCTGGGTGCGGCGATTGAGGAGATTACTCATTGGATCTCGGGGGCTGGCGCAGATGTAGTCGCCGATAATGCCGTCATGGCCTTGGAGACCCTAGACAGAAACTCAACAGCTATTACAGAAGCTATTATGCGGTTGCGGCAATGCTAGGACGTGGGTCCGGGACTGCAACCCGAACGACTAGCGGTCCGGCCCCTCAGACCTTCAGTGTATCCAACAATCAAAACTTGCCATATACCTGCGGTCATGCGATTTGCAGCGTGGTTTAATTCGAATCACTTTCCCCCTAGAGTGGCAGCGCTATCTATTAATAGTAGCCTTAATTATTTTTTTTCAGTCAAATAAAATCTATGGTTTTGATCTATAAAAACAACATAAAAAGTGTTGACATCGAAGGGTACCCCATCTTTGGCGAGGGGGGCGCCCGCTACTTCTCCCGGGATAGTGAACCCGATAAGTCGCGAAAGATTTTCCATCCTAAATCGCCCCCACCTTACGTCAGTAGGTACGAATTTTGGATGTGTAAAGTCGCTTTTGTCTGGAAAAGAGTCGTAGTCGGCTAGTACTCTTAAACCCCGAGCCCCCCCACACCTTTCATTTCGCCAATAATTCAAGCTGCTTTTTGAATAACAACGTAATTTTTCCAGAATAGATGCAAGTTCTGCAGCAGGCAAATCCCCAAAGCCAGAACCGTGAGCCTGAGTGTCATCAAAATATGAAAAATTGAACCGGCTGCGCTCTCTTATATCCCCGGTAGCTAATTTTATTTCAATGAAACTTTCTAGGAACTTTACTCTCCGAGGGTTAGAATCATGACGACTCATAGGTTCGGAACTCCACCTATTTTTCCGCCTCTGTAAAGCGCTGATATCGATCTGTCGTTTCGTATGATATCGCTGGGGATTTCGTCTAGGCGATAGCAGAAGCTCTCGCTCTCTGTTTTCCCTACCAATACAGTCCTGTATTTTCCTAAGTGATCAATTATTTCCAAGTTGTGAGAGGTGAAAATGAATTGTGCTGCCCGGGGGTTGGTTTCTTGGCTTAAAAAAAGATCAATAATAATAGGCAGTAAATCGGGGTGGAGGTTGGTATCAAACTCATCCATGATCAGGGTTCCTCCCCAGTAAAGCACAGACCAGTATGCTTGTAGCCTCCTGTAGAGTGCTGTCGTTCCATGCGATTCCGTAAAATAAGTCAGCGCTCTTGGATGGTCGCCGCCGCCAGTATGATAAAACATCGGATAGTGCTCCAACTCGCCTTTTTCATTAGTTCGCTCGAACAGCTTTATATCCGAAATGCCCATGTCGCAACGGGTAATGATGTCCTTTGTGAATTCAAGTGCCTTTGGCACGTTATGATAATACTCATTGACATCTTTGTAGGTATAGAAATTCTTGTCATCTAATACTGTTAGCGCTGAAACATTACCTTGAAATTTCCCAAAAAAGCTGTGTACGTTCTGCAGGTCGGAACTGTCGAATTTCAGGTTGTAGTGATTGATAGAGTCAATCAAAGATGAGTTATTTTTTAAGATGATGAGCTCAAGCCCTTCGAGACCTGGGCCTTTATGTACTAGTTCGTTATTTTTGCGCTCAAAGACCTTCGTTTTTCGCGAAACTTTCTTATAGAGCGCTTCTCGTATGACCTCTTTTTGGGTTAGGGAGCATTCGTATATGTATCGCGTGTCGTTGGACTCAAAGTCGATATAAAAGTCGCAGGGCTTATCGCTATTGAAGAAAGGCGCAACATAATTATCTACGCCTTCTGAGCGCGCGAAAGTTCTAGTGCAGAAGGAATTCATGAACTCTAGAGCTCTTAAAATGCTTGTTTTTCCTGAAGCATTCGCGCCTTTAATACCCATGACGGTGGAGATTTTCCGCCCTTGGGTAATATCTTTAGGGACTTTTGAGTTCAGTTCGAACGAAATATCGAAGCCGTCTTTGAAAGAGAAATAATTGTTTGCGCCAAAAGAGTGAATCATCAGCTTTAGACCTTAAATGCGTAACGCGTCAAAAATGACGCGTTTCTAGGATAGGCTATGCCCCCTGTCAGCGCTAGCCTTAATTTTAGGTACTGGGCAGAACGCCGTTTATGTTCAATCGGCCCCCACACCTGGCCCAGGTGTGGAGGCCTTTTTCATGCGTTGTGGAAACCAGACGTCCCAGGACTGGTCTACCATCCTCCTACCGCTTGGCTTGCTGCAGCCACTCATTATTTGAAGGATGCTCATGTGCTTTTATGAAGGTCTGGCCACCGTCACCGTGTTGGCCCGCTATCAGGGGCGGGAGCCGGCCGAGCTAACCAATCTCGAATGCCCGGTGCGCCTCATTCATGTGGGCTCCGGTCGCGTACGCGTTGAACTGCAGCATTACCTGCAAGGACCCAAGGAGGCCAACGCGCTGCGGGTGATGCTGCCGCATGGAACAATGGTGCAGGGGTTCTTGATCGACGGGTCTAACCAACCCACCGGCGGCTGGCTGCTGATCGACGTCGAGCAGTACGATTTGGCGCTTGAGCAACCGGGGACCCTGAATGGATGGCAATGGCAATGATTGACGACGACGAATTTGCGGCACTTAACCTGCCGCGTTCTGTGCATGTGCAAGCGCTGAAGTTGCTCGCTGGCATCGTCCAGGCAAACACCCTAGCCGACACGCTGCACGCCGCCGACCGAGCTGAAGGCTTCACCCTGGGCATTGAAACGGTGAAAGCACTCAACCTCGGGGCCATCGAAGGGCTGTACCTGATATTCGACCGCGGTTTACAGGCGCGTCAGCGGGAACTAAATAGATGATCGGCGAAGGCATTCACGAAGACGTATTGCGCGCCCTGGTGGAGCAACATGCGGTGCGCGACTGCATGGTCGCCAAGATTGAAGGTGGCCCCGATTGGGGCCTGTCGATTCGTTTAGGCGGCAGCGGCGCACGCTGGGTGCCGGTGCGCTCACGGCGTGAGCGACTGCGCACCTGGGCCAGTTCGACCGCTATGGGGCGCTTTGCCGACAACATCGGGCTCAAAGGTTTCACCGTCGAGTTATGAGCGGTTTGTGGTTGTGTGATCGGCCCATCGGCGACCTAGCGCCGAGGCGGACACCGAGGGCCTTTCGCCAATGCATGATCTCAGGCTCCGTTGATCCTCCTGCTGTCTCCCACGTCCAAGCGCAGATTATCGTCTGAGCATGGAACATTTGCACGCCGCTGTTGATCCACCCATAAAGACAGAGCGGGCGAGTGACATGGACACAATGAGAGACATCGTGGTGATCGGCGGGTCGGAGGGAAGCATTCCCCCTCTTCGTCAAATTCTTTCAGGATTACCGGCAGACTTCCCCGCTGCTGTCTTGATCGTCGTCCATACAGGCACGTCCAGCCCAAGACTGCTCGCGTCGATATTTGATGCTTGGTCTGCCTTGCCGGTTGTTTATGGAGACGAGAGCGTCCCCGTCGAAGCGGGTCGTGTCTATTTGGCTCCGCCCGGACGCCATCTTGAAGTGGTTGAACCGGGCCTTTTGCACCTCAGCGATGGACCCAAACTGCATTTCTCCAAGCCTGCCGTGGATCGACTGTTTGGCACGGCCGCGGCGGTATTCGGAGGACGAGTCGTCAGCATGATCCTCTCCGGCAATGACGGGGACGGCGCCGCCGGTGCTGCCGCTGTGCGGGCAGCCGGCGGGATCAGCCTGGTACAAGACCCCGGCGATGCGCTGGTGTCCAGCATGCCGATCACAGCGATTGAGAAAGATCATCCAGACAGTTTAGTTCGCACCGACGCGTTACTTGAGACGTTGATCGATTGCGTAACGCCATTGGATCTGCAGAACTTTGCCTCGGCCGAGGGTGGCTCTTTCGTAGATCACTGATCTGGCTGCAGTCTTGCTCATCGCGCACATGGAGAGTGGCCTACCGAAGGCGTTAATGACCGTCGGACAATTTGTCTGAATTTTCCTCCGCACACAAAATCACTTGTTCATGAGCAATAGGAGGTCTCATGAAGCCAACTGATTTGTATGTCATCGATTATCGACTCCATGGCGCGCCGAAAAGCTTCGTCATCAGAACGAAGGTGATGAACAACGCCGAGGCTTGGCAATGGGCAAGCTGTGACGCTGGCCTTACGCCCATCCCCCGGCCGGACCGTCCGCCACTGAAGCGTTTTTCGAAACCGATGGCCGAACGCTTCGGCGTGACCGACGTGAAATGGCGGGAATCCGTTGCGGTCGTCTGGGAAGAGGATCACGCATAAATGCTCAACAGTGAACAATCCTAATCAACAGTAGGATTGTCCGCGTCTGTCGCCCGGCCATCGAGCACAGGCATCGGGTCGATCTGAATTCCTGGGAGGATAGAGATCCACGCGGTATAGGCTCGCCGCTGTCTAGCAACAGCCTCTTCCCATCGAACGCCGCTGATTTCGCTCGAAACGACCAGCATCATGAGATGATTGGTAGTTGCGTCGAGGTTGAGCAACAGGTGGTGCGCATTGAAACGAAAATCATCAGTGGAGAGCATGAGGTCACACTCGGTGGCGTAAATGGACGAGCGCATCCCTGCTATCCAGGTGACATCATCATGACACCATTTGAATGATATAGCTGGTCCGATTGACAATCGGTTGTTAGGGCCACTGACTATCAATCCACCGTTCAGCGGCCGCCATGGCTTCAGCCAATGCGCTGGGATAATCCGGCCACGGGCCTGGCAATGCGGCGACCGTATTGGCGAGCCCGTGCACCGCGCTCTCTGCCAGTACATGCGCCGCTGTCGGCGATGGATCGTTGGGCCTGTTCCAATCAAATTTTACGATCAGCTTATGGCCGCGATATTCATGCGTGATGGGAACGTCTAAGCCATGGGACATCTGTCGAACCCTCTGCCACTGATCAATGCCTTCGAGTTTTAACGCAATTGAGCCAGGAGCACTATCGTGGCGCTTCGCTATTGGAGCGGAGTGTGCCACCCCGCCCAGCTCCGGACGGAGTAAGTAAGCCCGAGATTCATCGAAACAAGCCGCCCAACGATTCTGGCGCCCAGTTCATGATCACCAATTCGCCACTGACTTCGGCCTTCCCCTGCCGCTGGTTGGTAGTGGTGTAGCGAATGTCCAAGGTCTCGAAGTGGAAGCCGTCGAACACCCGGCGGATGTCCGGATGGTCGTTAATGCTGACCATCACCTTGCCTTTGCAGCGGCGCATGAAGTCGGCCATCCGCTCGTAGTTTTCGAACGGAAAGTCGATGCCATAGCCGGCTGTCTGCCAGTAAGGCGGGTCCATGTAGTGGAACGTATGAACACGGTCGTAACGTTCAGCGCATTCAAGCCAGGGGAGATTTTCGACGTAGGTGCCAGACAACCGCTGCCACGCAGCCGAGAGGTTTTCCTCAATGCGCAGCAGGTTGATGGCCGGAGCAGTCGTCGCCGTGCCGAATGTCTGACCGGAGACCTTGCCGGCAAAGGCATGGTGCTGCAGGTAGAAGAATCGGGCGGCGCGCTGGATGTCGGTGAGGGTTTCGGGGCGGGTCATTTTCTGCCATTCGAACACCTGCCGCGAACTGAGCGCCCATTTGAACTGGCGCACGAACTCTTCGAGGTGGTTCTGTACGACGCGGTAAAGCGTGACCAGGTCGCCGTTGATGTCGTTGAGAACTTCAACCGGCGATGGCTGCGGCTTCATGAAGTAGAGCGCGGCACCGCCGGCAAAGACTTCGACGTAGCATTCGTGTGGCGGAAAAAGCGGAATGAGGCGATCGGCCAGGCGGCGTTTGCCGCCCATCCAAGGGATGATGGGTGTAGACATAAAAAGCAAGACCTTTACTGTATGGATAAACAGGTGCTAGGCTCGCCGCGCTTTGTGCACGGAGCAAGAGCCTTGGCTGGACTTGCAGGGACAATCTGCAGGGACGGCGGCTGATCCGGATGTTGACGCATCCGGTTCGGCCGCTCTTTTTCACTTCGGTGTTGAGACTTCTTTGGCGTATGCCTGACATGCCGCGAGGGCAATCAGCCCCCGGTCACCGGCATCGGTGATGCCGATAATTCTTTGAGCATGCGCTGGGTCAAGTTCGGCTCTTGCGGCGCCATGAACCACGCCGCTGGTTCTGGCAGCGGCTGGCACCCCGTCACAACGGCCGGCGGCGCTGCCGGCGTCGAGTAGGACTGACAACCGAACGTCAGCAATGGCAAGGCGATCAGACAAGCGTTGCTGAGCTGTTTGCGCATCGAAGAGTTTCCTGTAGTGGGTTTCGTCGTTGTCTTTCAGGCGCTGTTCCAGCACCAGGCGCTTGTTCTGCTCGACCACCAACGCGCCCACTGTCGCCTCGGCGGCCACACGGGCCACGTCGGCGGACTGGCGCGCCTGCTGAGCCAGCGCGTTACCGTAACGCCAATCCTGTATCGTCCAACTGCCGGCAGCGCCGGCGCCGGCGATCGACAGCAATACCAGGGCGATCGCCCACGGCCGCACCGGTGCCGGCATCAGATCGATGATTGACATAGCACCGCCTTGGCCTTGGCCCACAGTTCGCGCCGATCGGCCCGGCCGGTGTCGGCCCCGTTGATTTTGCGGCTGATGCCATCGAACAGACCGGCGTCGGCCAGATCGTTAAGACCTCGATCCCACCAGTACCAGGCCGCCGACAGCGCGGCATACTCCGGCTGCTCCAGCAGCTCAGGCCGATCGAGCAACGGCAAGCCGAGAGCATTACCGCACAAGCGGTAGTTGTCGCGGCCGGTGATCTGGATCAGGCCGCGCCCTCGATAGCGGTAGCCATCGCCCGAGGCCTCGGGGCCGTTGCCCATGCGGTTTGCATATACGCGGTTGGCCAGTTTTTCCGAGTTGCGCACATAAGCCTTTGCTGCCTCGACCTCGGCCGGATCTGCTCGGCCGTTACGGTTCTCATCGAAACCCGACTTGAACAAGTCCGCGACGCGCGCAGGATCCCTGTAATAGAGGCTTTCGGAAAGCTTGGTCAGGTGCTGCGACTCGTGCCCGCACTGCGCGATAAACGCGGCCTGACGGACCGGCGAGGTGATGCGAAAGCGCGCCATGGCCGACTCAAGGGCGGACACAAAAACGCCCGCGACTAGGCGGGCGTTGGGGAGGATTTGCAGCAATTGCTGCTGAGTGATTGGCATACAAACTCCAGACATGAAAAAGCCGCTCAAGGCGGCCGGATGGGGTGCGCTCGCGCGCTGTTAGAGATTCACAACCTTGACCGGCTTGGCGGGTTTTTTGGTCTTCTTGCCTTTGGCGTTGGCCTTGCCCTTCTTGCCGCCGTTACATTCAACGGTGGTCGACCAGCCGGATTGGGTGTAGGTGTGCTGTACCGACTCGGCCAGAAACTCGCCATCAAGCCCAACCTTGAAGCCCTGGGCAATGATCAGACTTTCGGCAAACAGATCTGTACGCCCGGGCATTTCCAGACGCACGCCGGCCGTGGACCGGTTGAACGCTGCCAAGCGTGCCTTGGCCGCCGCCTGGGCCGCCGTCTTGTTCGGGTAGATATGCCGATCGGTATGCACCGAGGGCAGGCCGGCCGGCGCGTCATCGTTCTCCAGCGACACCACGGAAAGCTTGCCGGTCTTCTTGTCCTGATGCTTGGCTCCGACCGTCTCGTGAGATTCGCGATCTTCAAAATTGAACTGCCAGCGGCTGACGTCTCGGCGCGTGATCGTGATCGCCGGCAGCGCCTTGCCGCTTGCGCTTTGCCCGCCCTGCCGAGGCATCACCAGCAACTTGCCGTCGGCGACCTTCGCCGTGCAGTCGTATTGCTTGGCCAAACGCGTGATGTAATTAAAATCCGACTCGTTGAGCTGATCGGCTCGCGCGACCTTTGTGGCAACCGGACACGCCGGCACCCAGCCATTGCGCGCAGCGACGTCGGCCACGATCTTCGACAGCGGCACGTCTTCCCAGCTGCCGCTACGTATGGTTTTGCCGCTGCCGCGCATGTCGCTGGCCTTGCCCTTGATCACGATCGTATCTGGCGGACCGGACACCGTGACACCGTCGACCACATAGCGGCCCAGCCGGGCCAGCGACGTCTCCAGATAGCCCAGGTAGATCTCAATGCCCACGCCCTTGCGCGGCAACGTCACCAGTCCGTCGCGGTCGTCAATGCGCAGTTCGAACTCGTCGGATTCCATCCCGGCTTTGTCGGTGACACTCAACTGAATCAGTCGATCGTTCAACAGCGCCGTGATATCGGTGCCATCGGCCACAATTCGGAATCGGGGGGTCATGGTTCTTTCCAGAAAAAAGCCCGCACAGGGCGGGCAAAAGGATCAGAGCGTTACGCGTAACGCGAATGGACGCCGGCGGCGTGTCCGGACGGGATCAGTCCCACAGGGTGACGGACTCGGCCACCGGCGGCGGCAGATACGGCAGCAGGATCAGCAAGCCGGCGCGGTAGGGCTGTTCTTCATCGGCCAACCCCTGATTGGCATCGAGCACCGCCTCAACGCTGCCATTCAAGTGCCCGTAGTAGTTGTGACAGATGGTATCGAGCAGATCCCCGTCAGACGTCCTGCATGTCGTCGCCATAGCGTACAAACTCCAGAGTAAAGGCCTGCTTGCGCGGCATGCCGCCGGCCATCAACGCGCTTTGTTCTTCATCCACGCTTTTCAGGCACCACGTTCCCAGCACGTCGCCATAACCAGTGGTCAGGGTCAGCGGCTGAAGTTGGGCGCCGATCGAGCGCAACGTATCGAGCTGCTTAAGACCGCCTTTCAAGCCCGGGAAGATCGCCCCCTTGAGGGTGATTTTCTCATCGCCCATGCCGACCCCCTGCTGTGCCGGACGTCGTGACAAGCGTTCTTGCGAGGCCCAACGAAACTCCGTCGATCGGCGCAGCTCGTCGAAAGCGGCCGTGTCCAGGTTGAACGTGTACTGCGGCGCCTTGGGGTCTTGCGGCTGGATGATCAGCAGGTGCGGGAACGGTTTCACCGCCTCCGGCGCCGGCGTCTGATCCGTGGCAAAGGCGCCTGTAGGCACGATGTTCGACAGTGACGGGCTGATCTTGCCAGCGATCTTGTTAATCGCCGTGGCGGCCTTGCCGGCCTGTTCCTTCAGCACGCCCAAGCGTTCCTCGACCTGGGCGACAGCGCGGGTTGCGATGCCGTACATGGCCACCACTCGCCCGACCTGCGCCTGTGCCGCGTTGATCCCGCGCATAGCGCGCTGAAGCTTGGCCCCGATCGCCGGACCGACAAAGGGCAAACTCTCCAGCTCCGACGCAGCGCCGGTGATTTCGCCGATCGCGCCATTCACCGGCGCCAGCATCCCGTCCAGGCTACGCCGGCCCGTTTCGCCGGCGGCGGCCAAGTACTTCAACCCCGACTGCAACTGACCTAACGCTTCCATTCCCCACCCCCGTTAAACATGCGGCTTGTCATAGAGCTGACTGCTCCCCACCTGCTTGGCCATGTCGCGATAGTACTGATCGAGCTGAGGCTTGATCTGCGCGAAAAGCTGGTTGCCGTCCTTGACGTCACCGTTGACCGTCAGCGAAAACGGCGCCTGAATCGCCACGTTGGACTCCACTTTTGGCGCGACCGGTGCCGGCGCCATTGGCTTGACCAATGCCCCCGCCGCCGCGTCTGCGTTGGTCGGCGGCAGCAACATGTCTTTGGCCACCGTGCCCAGCTGAGGCGGCGGATCCTCCAGCCCGGAACGAATCACCTTCGGCCGACGCAGTTCCGAACCCGGAAAACGCACCTTGTTGGCAAAGTGCGGCAGCAGCATGGCGTCTTTCGAGTTGAGGTCGTGCGGGTCATACGACACTGGCGGCGGGGCCGGGGTCGGGGCCATGGTTGAACCCAACTCAGGCCCTTTGCCCGGATTGGTCAGCATCAACGGGCCAGTGGTGGACGGTGCGAAGGCCTTGGCAGCAGACCCCAGCGACGTATCGCCCAGCTTGGGCGCCATGTCCTTGCCGGCGTTGGCCATCATCAATGGCCCCGCATCCGGTACCCTCTTCAGCTCGTCAGGCGTGCCGAACATCGATTTGCCCAGCATGCCGCCGAGCGCATCCCCGCCCTGACTCCCCAGGTAGCCACCAATCAGCCCGCCTATGATCGTGCCAATCACAGGCACGGCCGAACCGATCGCCGCGCCCGCTGCCGCACCGGCCAGCGTGCCCGCCAGTCCGCCGGCGGCCGCCCCGTAACCCTCGGCCTTCTCATCCTGCGTTTCGGCGTTCTGATAGGTGTCATAGACCTTGTATGCGGCCTCAGCCACTGCAACGACAGCCGTACCCTTCACAACCGAACCGACGCTAATGCCACCGGTCGCCGCCTTGACGTCCTTGGCCACCTCGGCAACCTTGGCCGCCTTACCGACGCCCTTGGCACCTTTGCCGCCCTTGCCCTTCTTGCCTTTCTTGCCTTTCTTGCCGTCGCGGTCTGCATCGAGATCGCCGGCATCCAACCCACCACCCGAACCACCAGCACCGCCAGCCCCGAAGTTAGTCACAATGACTTTCTGCGGAATGTTCGGATTGCCCATCAGCGAGCCACGGCCGATGTTCATCAGCCCCTTGGCCATCTTCAGGCCACTCATGGCCGTCGACAGACCAATCAGGCCGGCCGTGGCCAACCCGATACCGGACACCAGTCGCGGCGACTCGTCGGCCAGCTTGGCCATGCCGCGCGCCACCGCCCCGACACCGTCAACCACGGCGTCTGTAACGGGACGCATCGCGTCGCCGATCGCACGCATCGAGTCGTCAAGGTTCTGCACCATTTCCGACTGCTTTTGCGCCGACGACTGCCGGCGTTCTTCCAGGTTCTTATCCAGAATCCCGGTAGCGCTGGCCGACTCCTTTTTCAGCTTGTCGTACAGGTCCTTGTTCTGCATGAATGCAGTCAAGGCGCCCTTGACCTGCATATCCGCGAACAGGTCACCGGTACGCAAGGCCGATTCAAGCGAGGCGATCATGGCCTTGGCTTTCTCGGGGTCGGCTTCCTTGCTGATCGCGGCCGTCGCCTTGGCCATTTCGGCGGCCTTCTTGGGGTCGGTCGCCTCGATGTACTTTTGGGCCAGTGCAAAGCTGGATTCCAAGGTGGACTTGCCGTTTTGCAGCCCGGTATTCATCGAGCCTTGATAGTCGATGCCGGCTTTTTCGTAGGCTTTGACGGTGTCGCCAGAGCCGATTTTTTCCATCCAGTTCTTGAGGTTGTTGGCCGCCTCATCGGATCCGCCGGCGGTCTTCATCTGCACCTGCAGCATCGACCCCAGTTGCGTCACCGAATCCATGCCGGTGATCCCGAGCTTGCCCATACCCGCGAGCAATTCCGGGAACCAGCGCGCCATGTCGGCCGCCTCAAAGCTACCCGCCTGACCTTGATAGGCGATCGCCTCGAGCGCCTTCTGCATCATTTCGGGATCGGTGATCTTGGCGTTCTGCCCCAGTGCATTGATCATCCGTGCGGTTTCCGTACCGTCCGAACCCTGCCCCACTGCGAACTTGGCCGCCGTCGGTGCGTAGGCCATGGCCTTGTCCAGCTCCATGCCGGCACCCACCAGGGCGTTGACCACCTCGGCCACCTGATTGCGTGCCATGCCGGTATCGCGCGACGTGTCGATCACCGTGCGGGACAGCGTCGCCTCTTCGGGCGTGTTGGCAATGTTGGCCTTGATCGCAATGTCACGAATGATCGCGCCATAGTCCGCGCTGATCTTCGCCGGAATGGCCATTGCCGCCGCGCCCGCTGCAGCCTGCCCGATACTGCTGCGCATCTGCTGCTTGCCGGCGTCGAGCTGCATATGCCCTTTCGCCTTCAGCTCGGCGCCGCGCGCCGCCTTGCCCATCTGAGTGTATGCCTTGCTCAGATTACGGACTTCGACGCCTTCCTTCTTCAGCGCGGCTAAGTTTGCTTCAAGCTTTCTGCGCAGGGCATCGGCACCCTTTTCCCCAGCCATGTGCGCCTTTCGCCACTCGTCACGCAGACGCATGGTGTCGGCAATGGTCTTTTCGAGAACCCGGGCCTTTTTGCCGGTCTCTTCCAGCTTCTTGATGCGGCCGGTGGCGTCCTTGAACGCCGCCCCGAGCGTCGAACTGACCGCCCCGCCAATGACCAGACCGAGCGCAAGTTTATTGCTCATGTGCGTGCCCTATGTTCGCTGAGTCAAAGCGGCTCAATCCCTGAGCCACCACAGCATCCTGTCAAAGGGCATGGCTTCGATCTCGGCGGCGGAGAAACCCGTCTCTCTCGCCAAAGTCTTGGCCACTACCCTTTGGGACTCGGCGTTAAAGTTCATCCTCTTCGACCAAGCGAAAATAGCCGGCCTGCAAGCGGTTGTAGTTCCGCGAAGTCAGGGCCGTGATCTCCTTTTCGGTGACACCGAGCAGACTGCACAACATGTTGATTTCGATCTGCTCGTAATCGTCCTTCGCCGTCGTCGCGCTGGCCGCACGCTGGTCGCGAACCGTCGGCGCGCGCATGGTCACCTTGTCGACCTTGACGCCGCCGAACTCGGCAGCTCCTCTGAGCTGAATGACCGCACTGTCGTCATTGACGGTCAGCCAGGAAGGAAGCTTCTTTTCTGCGTTTTCTTGAGTCATTTTCTATGTCCTTACAGGCCAAGGGCCGAACGTTCGGCGGCCAACTGATCGACACCGTCGACAACCAGAATCATGTTGAGTGGATCGACTTCGAACATCACACGGCCGTCGATTTCGAGCTTGTAATAGGTGATCTTCACGCCGTGCTTGATTTCACCCACGGTCGACGGTTTCCAGTCGCCCATGTCCACCTCTTTCACGCCGCCGCGCATGGTGACGATCACCGGCGTGATGCGGCCTTTCAGATCCGCGAACGCGCCACGGAACACGAGGTTGGCCGCCGTCTGGTCAGCGAGGCCGAAGAACTTCAGCGCCTCACGGCGCACGCCGTTGGTGGTAAACGCTGACTCGATCTTTTCCAGGCCCACCGCGAACTCGATCGGGGCGAACATGCCGCCGCCCTGATAGTCCTCGACTTTTTGGGTCAGCTTGGGAAGCGTCAGGGTAGGCACGTCGCCGCTGAAACTGACGCCGTCAACAAACAGGTTCATGTTCTTCAGAACTTGAGGAATCATCGGTAAGCCCCCTTAGGCTTCAAGCACTTCGGTCAGCCACTCGTTGGTGACCTCGATCAGGAAAGTCGGGTTTTCGGCCGGCGGCACGTCGGTGAAACGGATGCGCCAATAAATCTTGCCCTGCTCGATCTGGCTGGCCGTGTTCATTTCGGTGTCCGGGTAGACCTCAAAGTTGATGATCGCGCCGGCGTTCTTCTGGTCGCGCATGAAAGCCTGCAGGCCCTCAGTCACGTCCTTGACGTAGGTCTTGGTGATCGAGCGGTCGACCGCCCATTTGTGCCCCGCCTGGATCGCATCCATCAGGATGTCGCAGGTACGCACACGGGTGACGAATGACCACTTTGGATCGGCCGACAGCGTGCGGTTGCCCCACAGGCGATAACCGCCGTCACGAATGATCGTGGTGATAAAGGCGTTGTTGAGCAGGTTGGCCCGGCACGTTTCGTCACCGTCCAGAAACTCGATCGGGCGCGAGGTGCCGGTGATGCCGACAAACTCCTTGTTCGACGGCGAAGCCCAGTAGCCGTAAGTCGCATCGGTCCAGGCGAACAGGCCGGCCGCCCAGGCAGAACCCGGCGCGTCGACGGTCGCACTGGTGACGGTGTCCCAGTACTGCACACCCGGATCGACCATAAACAGGCGCTTGCTGCCGAACTCCTGGGCGTAGGCCAGCGCGGCCTCATCGGTGGTATTCGGTCCGTCAATGATGGCGATCGCGCGCAACTTTTCGGCCAGTGCATCCATGGCCGTGGCCACAGCCTGAGTGGCCGAATGTTTCGGGGCGATCAGCAGCTTGGGTTGCGCGTTGTGCTTGCTCTTACCATCGAGCAGCGCTTGCAGGCCGGTACGCTGGCCACCGACCAAAACGCCGCCGATGATCGCTGAGGTCTGCAGCGCGGCGTCTTCCAGCTTGGGCACGCCAACGGCGACGATCACTGCCTTGGCGCGCACATAGATCGCCTTCGCAGCCTTGGTGATTGCCGAGTCAGCACCGAAGGCCGCGATGGCCTCGCGCTCGGATGTAAGCAGCACCAGCTCGCCAGCCTTGGCCGTGCCGCCGGCGAGGCCGCCCGGGGTGAAGGTGTCGCAAAGACCGATGATCGAGGACGACGGCAGCGAGATAGTGCGCGCACCGGTGTCAATCAGCGTGGTCGTGACGCCGTGAAAGAAACTCATAAGGTTCGTTCTCCAGAAACGACAAAGCCCCGCATAAGCGAGGCCGTTAGGGGTGTTCGTGTTACGCGTAACGGAAAAGAAAACGCCCCGTCAGTGCGGGGCGTTTATTGCAGCGCTACCGGCTCAGGTGGCCAGCCCTGCATCAGCATATCGCTGTGATATTCGCCGGCCTCGATCGCGCGCAACAGCGCAAACTTGCGGTCAAAGCAGGCTTGAACGTGCGCCCGCACGGCCTTGGCAATCGTGATGATTTGCGCCGCATCGATTTCGACAAAACCGTCTGCCGTCTCGAAGTTGCAGCGGTAGTCGGGATCGAGGACGGCGGACAATCCAATACTGGCAATCAGTGCCTGGCTGTCGCGGGTCGTCTCGATGGCCAACCCCTCGACCACGACGCCCGTACCCTCCCGGCGGAAGCATTCGGCGGCGATCACCTCGGCGAGCGGCAGAGGGGTTACCGCCAAACCCGGCGGCGAGAACTGCCAAGCGCCGTCGTCCTCTACCGCCTTCCACCCCGCCGTCGGCATCGGCTCGATGCCGTCAACACACACCCACACCATGGAAGGGTGATACAGCGTCGTGATATCGCCGTCAGTCTCGATTAGCTCAAACACCTGCTCGCCGTAGACCCGCGCATAAATACTCATGTCCACTCCTCAACATCGATCCAGCCATCAGCACCGTTACCGCCGCGCAGATGCGCAGGGTATGAAGGAAGCGCAACGGCACCGCCACCACCCGAACCCGGATTGACCGCATCAGCACCCGGCGCACTGGTTGAGATTGAGTTACCACCCGGCCCCATTTCACTCGCACCGCCCTCGCCAGACACGACAAAATCCGTCTTTGGCCCAATGACGCCACCGCCACCTTTGCCCGAGCCATTCTTCACGGTCGCGCCGACCGCCGGCTGTGAATTCGGGGTCTGGCCGAGATAAAGTGGCGGCACCACGTTCGCCGACAACCCGCCACCGATTCCACCCGGCGCGGTGACATGTGACCCGAACGAAGTGGCGCCGCCGTTGTTACCCGGACCAACTAGGACACCGGTGCCGCCCTTGCCGATCGTAACCATCACACCGTCAAAACCGTTGTAGATCCACGTATCGAATGGCGCCCCCGCACCGCCGCCGCAGCCGGCGGAAACCTGACCGCTTGCCGTCGATGCCGCACCGCCGCCGGCAGCGCCTGCCCCCTGTCCCTTCACCCGGATTTTGTTTGTTCCGGGCGTCGAGTTATAAACCTGCGTCACACGGATTCGACGCGTACCGATCAGACGCCCCGTTGCCTTGCGCACTTCATCGGCCAGAACACCGACGTCAATCACGCCCTGATTAATCGGCGTACTCCACGCCTTGATACACCACATCACCGCCACGTTACGCGGCCGGGACACGCCACCGCCCGACGGATACTGACTGTAGGTCACGCCCGAGGTCGTGTAAGAGATTCCGACGTTGGGATAATCCGAATCTTTATAGGTATCCGCCTGAGCCTCGACCGCCGTAGCGCGTGCGATATCAACCGATGCGCCGCCGCTATAGTTGCTGTCAAACACCACGAGCGTACCGAGCTGGGCGCTGCCAATCGCTCGCCCCGTATCAATTCCCCGGCCATGATCCCAGCCGCGCAGGAACTCAGCGCGCAGATCCGGCAAACGGAAATTGCCGGCGCCCTCGTTACCCTTGTTGAAGGCAGTCCCGAGAAACGCCGACAGATCCGGGTAAGCGGCGATACTCTTGGAGCTGCCGTCCAACTCCAGAAACCCGGCCGGCAATTTGTTGACCGGGAACGACACAATGGCTCCCACCGGCATCGCCGTGGCACTGGCGAGCAGTGCGTCGACCTGCGCGGACGTATAGGTGTCAGTGATGCCCATGCCAGCGAGCGTTTCGGGGTTATCACCCGACACGAAAATCCCGCGATCGTTGACCTTGACGCGCGTGTATTGGCCGGGCGCCTTGTTCCTGGGCAACACCTCCAGAATCGCCGCATCGACGTAGGATCGCGTCGCCAGCACTACGGCCGGGTCAACCTTGAGCTGAATGTTGCCGGTGCTGGTGACGATGAAATTCATGCGCACGATTTGCGTGCGGCCCGAACCTTGCGACAGCAGCGGCTTGAAGCTCGGCGCGCAGTTGGCAACCGCCACCAGATCACCGTCCGCATCGTACAGACCGATTTCGCGAATCCACTTACCGCCCTCATCGGCAGGAATGACCTGTTCGGCGATGATCACTGCCGGATTTTTCGGGTCGATCAGCAACTGATTCAGTGGCTGACGGCGCCACTCATTGAGCAGCTTGGTTTGACCGGCAGATGGCACCGGGTTGGGCGGGTCAGCCAGCCCGTTCGGGTTAGCATCCCCCACGCCCATTTGGGTAAGCAGCCAGGGAATGCCGAGCGCGTCGGCGTTCGCCTGCTTGGCCATCCCCACGTTCGTGAGGATCGCGAAAAACTGCGAATTCGCATCAATCATAATAAACGTCCAGGGTGTCTATGGAATGTTCGCGGCCGACCACGCCGAAGCTGCCCGTGACCTCGATGTCACGCATCACCGGCGGGTAAACGTCGATTTCGTCGCCTTCGTAGACAGACACGGCGATATTCAAATTGCCTTGAGTTTCAAGGCTGATCGCCAGCCCGGTCAGATGCCGAGTCACGGGCTTGGCGTCGTCAATCAGGCGCTCTAGCTCCTGATACATTTCTTCGGTGATGCCGGTATCGAGCACCCCGACCTTCAGCGCGAAGGTGCCCGGCACGCCCTCGGGCACAGTCTTGAACCACTCGACAATTTCGATCAGATAGCCCAGCGGCTCGACCACGCGGCGCAGCGCGCCGATCGTGCCCTTGTGCTTGTGGATGTAGAAAGCCGCCTTGATGGCCGCGCGCTTGGTCGCCTCAGACCATCGGTAATCCCAGCGATCGACCGACCATGCCCACGCCAGATGCGGGAGCAGTTCGACCGGGCAGGTGTCGGGGTTGTACAGCGTGCGCAGCGGGACAATCGTTCGATCGTAGAAAGCCGCCTCGATTGCCCGCTCCAGTGGCGTGCTATTGCTCGGCAGCAGGCTTTTCATGTCGCCCCCGCCATCGTCACGTCATAACCGGTACACCACGCCGCCTGCGCCTTGGTAGGCGCCAGATCCTGCCAACCCACCAGCTCGACCCGGGAAACGCCGGCAATGTGCAACTGCGCATCCACCGCCGAGCGAGCCACCTCAACCCCCAGCCGCTTGCGCGGGTTGATCCACGCGGCAAGCCGGCGTTTCGCCTCGGCCAAACTGGCGTCACCCTCGGGGCCGGCGCTGCTCATGTGCAGGATGGCGTCAATCCGGTAGTCGAGGATCTGCGCACTTTGCACCGTGACTCGATCAGCGACCGGGCGGGTGTCCTCATCGTCCAAAGCCAGCCGGACCGTGTTCAGCAGCTCGGCGCCGGCTTCGCCTTTCCCTTCGGTACTCAGCACCGTTACCGTAACGTGACAAGGCAAAGGGCTTTCGGCTGAGGCGTCGGCCACCAAGCCCGAAGCGTTGCGCGTGTGCAGGATGTAGCTGTTACGCGGCCCCGCCGTGGTCAGGCCCTCATAAGCCAGTTGAATGCGCTCTCGGTACGCATCGTGATCTTCCAGAACTTCAGGAACTGGCGGCACGGCCGTCAGGTCCTCGGCCTGAATCACCAGGCGCGGCAAACTGACGTTCGCCCCGAGCTGATCGAGGTCAGTGCCGGTCGCGTAGGCCAGCAGCAGCGCCTTGGCCCCGTCGTTTACCCGGGCACGGTTGCCGAGCTTGTTATAGGCCCCCACCTCCAGCAGCTTGACCACCGGATCCGACTCAAGGCTGGCCGTCCAGTTTTCGCCGATGTGCCCGCGAAAGATGCCCAGGCAGTCCTCATAGGTTTCTTCGAAGTCCAGCGGCTCCAGCACGTCCGGCGCCGGCAGTGCGGAAAGATCCAAGACACTCATGCGCTCACCTCGGCCAAAAAGTCATTGCCCAGGTATTCGCCGGCAACAACCAAATCAATTTTCCCGCCCAGCACTGCCACCACCCGCACGCTCTTGAGTTTCACGCGCGGCTCCCAGCGGCCAAGCGCTCGCGCCGCTTCGGCCTGCACCGAGCTTTTCCAACCGGCGTTTACCGGCAAGTCCACATAGGTGCGTAACTTGCTGCCGTATTCGGGCCGCTCCCGGCGACTCCCCAGCGGCGTGCCGAGAATGTCGCCGATGGACTGAATAACGCTGTCGATGCCGGTAATGGGCTGGCCGGTGTGGCGATCCATTCCGATCATCTGCGTTACTCCTGGGCTTCAAGATCGGGATGGGATTTCAAGAACGTCACAGCCTGCTCATCGGACGCCGAAACATCGACCGAGGCCTTCACCACAGAGAGCGTGCGCTTGGTCCCGGGAATGCACAGCGTGCGCGAGGTAAAGAGCGTGTCGCGAAACGTCAAACGCAGATCCGCCGACGGCGATACGTCAGCGCCGGTTGTTGCAGTGGCCTTGGCCATGGGTTTCCTCCAGACATAAAAAAGCCCGCACTTGGCGGGCTGCATTGTTGATTGATTAGTGCGTGTGGTGGTTGTCGCTATTTCCGGCCGCCATGATGTTCGCATCACCGGTGACGTTGCCAGTAGCGTGTAACGGCCCGTCGATGTTGACCGGCCCCTTGATGTTCACAGTGGCCTCAATGTCGAGCGTTCCAGACTTCACCGTCACCGCGTTATCCGTAACGACGACTTCCGTACCGCCGACCTTGATGGTCACCGTGCCGCTCGGCAGGTTGATCGTGTAGCTCTTGGCCTGCCAGTCGTAAATCAGCGAGCCACCATCATCAAAACGCCAGACCTCGACGTGGTCCCGGTTGTCCGGCTGCGCGCCGGCATTGCCGTACAGCCCCGGTATGAACGTGCCCATGCCCGCTTGACCGCTGGGGTTGAACAAAACCCCCTGCTCGCCAATGCTCGGCGCCCGCCAGTGGCGAGCCTTGCCAGCCGCGAGGCTGTGCCAGCGCACCCAGGCGCTCGTCCATTCGCCATTCGATACTCGAACCGCACCGGCCGCCAGATCAACCCCCACCACCGCACAAGGCATCAGCATGGCCGCGATCATGCGGTCATGCTCCCCGCTTGGGTAACTCATGGCAGGTTCTCCGGCGCGAAAAACTCGCTGTCTTGGGCATCTTTGACGTCGAACATCAGCGTACCCGGCGGCTCGTCTGGCCAAAGCCAATCCTCAGTACCCAAATAAAGCGTATGCGTCCACTCGACCACCCACACGGTGTAGCCATCCAGTTCCGGTTTGGTCCAGTCCTGCATGGCCTGCACGAACTCGGCGGGCTGGACCGAGACACCCCATGTTTGCATGCGCAACAGCACCGCCAGTTGAGCCGCTAGATATGCGGCCTGCTGACAGTGCTGGGGCCGGATCGGGTCTACGATAATCCGCGCTTCAAACCTGCAGATAAGGGTTGTCTCGCCGGTACCAATGTCAGTACCGGGCTCCATCTCTGCCATTTCAATAAATACCGCTGGCAGCGCAATGCGATCCTTTATGTTCGGCCACGCCGTGACGGCTTTGACGCCTGGCAGGTGATTCGCTACGTGCAGCTCGATCGCTCGATAAAGCTCATCAAGCGTAAAAGGGTCTTCAGACATTTCACGCCCCCTTCAGGTATTTTTGAAACTCGAAATTGAGTTCTTGCAGCAGGATCTCCATCAAGCGGGCATGGGCGCGTTTAACCCAGGCGTCGAAGTGCGGACGGGCATGCTCCAGAGACACTTTGGCTTTGGCCAGTGGAAAGCGACTACCGTTTTCTGCGACCCAACCCGAGCTGGCACCGCGACTGGACGAAACCGTCGTATCGGGATAATCGCCCGAATTGAAATGCTTACTCGCGGTACGGATCCAGATGTCAGGTTTGTTGCCGTAAACCTGTTTGAGGAAAGCACCTTGATACCGCCGCCCCGCCACTGACACGCCTTTTGCATTTTGCCGCGCTCGACCAATCCGGCTGGATTCAATGGCATTGAGGCCGAACCACAATTTGCCGCTCGCGGCACGGCCGGAAACCGGATAGCTGCGCAATCGCTGACGCACTGCCGCTACGGCGATGCGTTCCTGACGGCTGACCGCCCGTGCAATGTGGGTGCGTAGCCAACCCAACGTTTTGTTGATTGCTCGACGTTGAGCAGCAGCAGCGGCTTTCGGTACCAGCGACGCGAAGCCCTCGAAGGCTTGGAGATCTGCAGCCGAGGATTGAATCGTCAGCATCCCGCCGCTGGCCGAGGATTTGTAATAACTGCCGACACTCATGCGCGCATCCTCAAAATCAGGGCCACCAGACCGTCACCGCTTGGTTCCAGTTGGAGCAGGTCGTAGTCGCCGCCCCCGTCCAGAACTGGCAAGTCGACACTAACCAGCATGCCCTGCTCCAGTCCCTGCGAATCGCTGACGCGGATCTCGAAGCGAGGCTCGCGCAACCCGGTATTGAGCTTGCCGAACTTGGGCTGCAGCCAGGGCGCGGCAAACATTCCGAGCACTGGTTCTTCGCGACCCTCGATTCTCGCTGTGTCGCCGAGCGTTTCGAACACTACCGCGTCGACATCGGCGATCAGATCGCGAAAGCCCATGGTCAGAGTTCCAGCAGGATCTGGGCGCGTGGTCGCGTGCACAGGTGCAGCGGGTTCGATTGCGCCTCACCGGCCATGCCTTTGTTGAAGGGCAGTGGCTCAATCATGCTGTAGTAGGGAATGCCCTGAGTGTTAACCGTTTCCATGTAGTCAGCAGGGGCGAACACCGAAATGTACAAATCCGGTACGCCTTCGGGAACCAGCAGCGCATTGTCGTCATGGACGAACGAAACGCCGGCCACCTTGCCACGGTAGCGCTCCCAGATGATGCCGCCGAACTCGAAGCTTTCGCGAGCATCACCGCGCAGAGCTGCCGCTTGCTGACTGTTGAGGTAGGTCTCTTTTACCGAGGGATGGACGATGAACTTGTTCCAGAAGTTTTTACCGCAGAAGGCGCGCGAGCCAGTACTCGTTACGCTACCCAAAGCGTCCTCCTGCATATCAAGCGCCTCGCCGCATTGCACCCGCAGTTCGGTCTCTGGATCCGCCAGCCCCATGGACATTCTTTGTCGCTTCACACCGAAGCGGTCGTAGAGATCCAGCAGCACGGTTTTGCCATCGGCGTCGAGAATTTGTCCATTCAGGGCTCCCATACGCTGGAATTCGTGCGTGGCGTCCAACTGGCGCCGCGCCTTGGCCAAACGCGCGTTGACCACGTCCTGCACCGCCTGCAACTCAGAGCGAGTACCGAAAGCACGGATGCCTTGGATCTCGTCAGCCTTGATCGTGAAACGCTCAGGCAGGTGCACGGTGTTGAAGGGGATCAGGTTGCGCTTGCTGGCCCCGACCACCAGGCCAGAACCACCACGCTCGCCAGCGGGCACCAGTGCCAGGGTATCGCCGTCCTTTTCAATCTGAACGGTCAGGGTGGTGATGCCTTCTTCGCGAAACAGCCCCAAGGCACTAATGCGCCCTGGCAGGTAAGGTTGATCATTGAGTGCAGCGGTCAGCGAGGTAACGGTAAACGCTTCGTCGTCAAAAATGGCGATATCGGCCATGGGTACTCTCCAGAAACAAAAAATCCCGCACGCGGCGGGATGCATACAAAAGAAGGATCGACTTAGCGGACGATCAGCAAATGTGCAGCCAAGGCTTTCTCGGCAGCCAGATCGAGGCCGGTCAAGTGCGCCTCGCTGACCTCGGCCAGCCGTACTACAGCGCGACCACGACGTACAACGTCGGATTCACCGAGCGGGCCGTAGAGAATGGCGACCGCGTTTTCAGTGCCGTCCTCAGCAGTCGGTTCGTACGGTGCGAATTCGCCGGTGGCGGTCACCAGCCCGAGAATTTGTCCCGGCCACAATGCTGGACCGGCCGCGACATTGATCGCTTCGCGCGAGATCGTGCCGGCGCCCTCGGACAGCAGGAATTCACCTGCGTGCATCGGTTCCTGTTTAATGGTCATGCTCGTGCTCCTTTCGCGCCGTGCGCGGTTCCAGTTTGAGCCGCCTGGCGAGCAGCCCAAATCGAGTTGGGGTCAGGTTGTTTGGCTAGCACCTTGGGTGCCGGGTCGTCCGCCAGCGGCAGGCTGTTGTCGATTTCAAAGCCTTTGCCGCTGGTGACAATCTTGTCGAACAGACGCGCCCGAACCGCCGTCGCATCAAGACCGGCCGCGACATACTCGCCGCTGAATTCCGGCAGACGCGCGGCGACGCAGAGGTCGTTCACCGCCTTTGCGCGAGCCAGGCCGGAGAGAACGATTTCCTCGCTTTCGAGCTGGGTAGAATTGAGCAGCGGCTCGATCAAATTGCTGATGCCCGCCGCCGTGCAGCGCTGAGTGATCATCAGTGCCAACTTGGCCGAGTCGACTACTGGCGGCACCAGCGGCGGATCGACAGGTTCGAGTTCGGGATCCGGTTCAGGTGGCTCGTCGAGCTGGGCCAGCAGTTCAGGCGGCGCGTTCTGAAATCGTTGCAGCACCGCGCCTTGACCGAGACAGGCTTTGACCTTGACTCCGTCGCCCACTTCATCGGCCAGCCCCAATGCCACCGCTTCGTTGGCGGTCAGCCAGGTTTCAGCCGCCACCAAGCGCCGCAACTCCACCTCATCAATGTCGGGGGCTTTGGCCTTGTACGCGGCAATGATCGCTTCCATGGTCTGGTCGAGGACGTCGGCGACCTTGCGGAAGTCTTCCGCATCACCGGCGGCGTAGGTCCATGGGTTGTGAATCATCAACATCGCATTGGAAGCGATCACCACCCGGTGCGCGCCGCATACGGCGACACCGGCGGCACTGGCGGCCAGCGCATCGATTCGCCCGGTGCAACGCTCGCCCAAACGCGACAGTGCGTTGTGCATGGCCAGCCCGTCGAACAGGTCACCACCGATGCTGTTGAACGCGGCGACTACCGGTGACACACCATCATCCATGGCGCGCAGATCCTGCACGAACTGATTGGCGGTGATGCCCCAGCCGCCGATCTCACCATAGACGAAAACTTCGATCACTCGCTCGGTCGCTTCGCCGCTGGCCTGCAGGGCGTACCAGGTCTTGTCCTGAACCTCGACGCGTTTGCCGGCGCGATTGTAAATGCGCGGTCGCGCTTGTTTGCTCATGGTTGCTCCTTGTCGTCGTTGTCTTCGACGGCATCCAAGGTGTTGTAGTTGAGGCCCAGCGCTGTGGCCCGCGCCAGATCGGCAGCGTTTTCCAGATCGACCGTTTCGGCGTCGTAGCCGGTGCGCAGGACCATCTCGCTGCGCGAAGAAAACCCGGCTTGCACTTCCATCCGCCGTGCCTGCACATCCTGCACTGGCTGGATATAGGCCCAGCCTTGCGGCACCCAACGGGTACGCAGGTACTGGCGGCGCTTCTGCGCGTAATCGTCCAGCACCAGAACACCCGACAGCACCGCCATGTCCATCCACGCGGCCCGTACCGGGCGGCAGAGCTGATGCACGTACACGCTAAATTGGAGTTGCTCCAGGCGGCGCCGAAACTCGTTGAGCACTACCCGCAGCGCTCGGTCGTTGATCCCGCGCATGTCGCCGGTGAGGATTTCGTAAGGCGTGCCCGATCCCGCTGCTGCAGCCATCAACTGCTGACGCATGAAGTCCGGGTAATTGTTGCCGGCGTCTGGCGGTTTGGAAAACTCAACCTCTTCGCCCGCGCCAAGCTCCTGCATGGTGCCGGGTTCGAGCGCGACCATCGGGGTGAAGCCGTCGCGATCCAGATCGAGCGGCTGACCGGTCATCGGATCTCTGGGAACCGGCCCCGAATCCGGCGCCGGACGCTTGATGAAACCGGCAAACAAGTTGGCCACCTCCTGACGGAACAGCACCGCATCGTCGTAGTTGTCCAGACTGCGCAAGCGTTTGAGCACCGGCGACAATCGCGGCACACCGCGCAACTGACCAGGCTCCACCGGTTCGAAAATGTGCAGCACCTGAGCTGCCGGCACCCGGACTAGCTGGTTGTAGCCTGCGTTTAGCGAGGCTGCGTCGCGCGGATGCGACAGGTACATCCAGTACGCCACCCGCTTTCCGCCTGGCGTGAACTCGATGCCGGCGCGGATGACGTTGCCGTTTTTGGTAGTCTCGAATTTGTCGTGCGGCACGAATTCCGGTGCGAGGATCTGCAGCTGCAGCGGAACGGCCAAGCCTTCATCAAGCCCGCGCGGACGCAACCGTACGAAGCACTCCCCCGAGGTTTCGACCGTGCGTCCTACCAGAGCCTGCTGGCCGTAGAAGTCGGTGCGATCATCCGCGTCCGACTCATCGACCCAATCAACCCACAGCTCCTGCAGAAGCTTGCGCAATGCATCGTCGTCGGTTGTGGGTCGAGGGGTGATGCCCGTGCCGATCAGGTTGCTGACGCGCTTGTCGATGACGTTGAAGGCGTAAGGATCATTGCGAACCGCCGCCCGCGAGCGCGACCGCAGATTGCGCAGGGCTGGAGTGTTGATGCTGTTGATCCCGTTGTCGGGAGCGTCCCAGCCAGTGGAGCGGCGCCCCTCCCCTGCGCCTTCGTAGCTGGCTTTGATGTTGGACGGCAGGACAAATCCGTTACGGGTCAGCGTTGGGAAATGTCGGGCCATCAGACCCCCTTCCCTGCGTGGTACAGCCGGACCACGCGCGAACGCGGCCCAGCTGCACTTGCCAATGACGACCGTATTTCTTCGCGAGCCTTGAGCAGCTCATCGACCGTGCGGTATTCCACGGTGCGGTCGGTATAGCGCACAGTTTTCTCACCGCGAGCAATGGCCGCCTCAACCGCGTCGAGGTGCTTTTTGGTAAAGGACATATCAGCGTCTCTTCAGATAGCCGCTGGCTGAGCTGCGGCGTTGAGTGGGTGCTGCCGGTCGCGATTGTGTAACCGGCGCAGCGGGTGGCGGTGCAGGTTGGGCCTGGCGTACAGCAGCGGGCGCCGGTGTTTGTTCAGCATTAAGGCGCTCGTTCTGAACAGGCTTGATGCTCAAGGCATCATCGAACAAACCGGACTGGGCCAAGGCTTGTCGCACCCTGTCCCAGTCGTGCTCTTGATAGCGATTGATGCCGAGGTAATGCGCCATTGCGAGGCAGTACACCATCAGGTCGAGCGCTTCGTTGCGCTCAGCCTTGCCCTTCACCCACTCGATGCGCTTGTGACCGCGCACGTACCGCACGACTTTGCGTTCGGCGACGCACTGGGCGAAGAACTCGTCCGGCAAGTCGTTGGCAAAGTGCAGCGAACCCGGACCGTCCGGAAATGGATAGCGGTTGTAGATCCAGTCCTTCGCGGTGTCGGTGCCGACGAACCACAGCTCGGCCCCGTTGCGTTCGGTCTGGCCCTTCCAGGTCACGTCGACCATGGACGGGCGCTGTGCAATGACCGGCCTGCCCGGCTTGCTCGCCCCCTTGATGGCGAAGATATTGCGCCAGCGACGAACGCGGCAGAACTGGTAGACCTCATCGGTATGATGACCACCGGAGTCGACGCCCACTGCGAGAATCGCCAGACCCACACCACAAGGATGCCGGTAACGAGCCTTGAGTTTCTCGTCCAGCACCGCCCAGGTGCGGTCGTCTGCCGGATCGCCCCAGATGACCTGGTGATCAACCACCCAGCGCTCCATGCCGACGCCGAAGCCCATCACCATCAGTTCCAGACGATTAGCCTGAACGTCGACGGCGCCGGTCAACATCAGCACGCCTGACGGCATAGCCCCGAGGGTGTAGGTTTCCTGACGAGCTTTGGCGATTAACACTTCAGCCTTGGTCTGTTCGAGCGAGCTGTCCCATACCTTGGCCAGACGGGTGTTGTAAAACACCTGCATAAGACTGGTATCGCCCTGCGCCTGGGCTTTTTTTGCGTCTTCAAACTCGATGGCGAGCGATATCCAGTCCATCCAACCGGTCGGCGAATAGAGGGCGCTGAGATGAAAGCCAACCGTCTTGCCGTCGCCGGTGCCATGCGCACGCCATTCACCGCGAGCGAGCATGTCGCTCTTGTGGTGTTCCTCGATCAGCACGTCACAGTCCAGCCCGGACGCCGCGCACTTGTAGTGCACGACGCTGAAATCGGCTGAATAGAGTAGGTTTTCCCACTCAAGCACCTGCATGTGCCCACAATGCGGGCATGGCACGTAGTAGTGACGCTGATCGCTGGACTCGAACAGATCGGCAATTCGCGAGGCGCCCTTGATCGTCGGCGAGCTGGAAAAGTAAATCTTCGCGTTGCGGCCGAAATTGGTCGCACGCGTCTCTGCCAGCCTTATGGGATCACCCTCCTGGCCGACGTCGTTTTCCCAGCGGTCGACTTCGTCGCCGTAGATGTAGCGTGCCGACAGCTCCGATAGGTTGGCCGCAGAACCGGCGGTGGTGACGTACAGTGAACCGCCCTCGAATTCCTTGGTGTCCATCGTATTGCGTGCGTCCCGCGAGCGGGTGGCCGCGACCCGCTCGCGCAGCACTGGAGTGGCTTTGATGGTCTTGCTGATGCGCCCCGACACCCGCTTGGACAGGCCGAGGCTGGGCAACAGCGCCAAGATGTTCGACGGCGCCATGTGAATCAGCCCGCCCATCCAATTGAGCGCGATCTGGGTTTTCATCAACTGCGAAGCCACCATGGTGACCACGCGTCTGCAGGGATGAGCCGGCGACAGGCAACGCATTGGCTCGCGGGCATAAGGTGTACGCGAGGTACGGTACTGGCCGGGCTCAGGGGCACCGGTGTCCCGAGGAATCCGCATGTACTCATCGGCCCATTCATCAATCCAGAGATCGGGGTCGGGACGCAGCCCACGGAAGTAGTTCTCACGGTACACCTGTGCACCGTCAGAAAATTCCGTGTGCATAGGTTCAGTTCACTGTTAAGGCGTGATCAAGGTCGGCAGAAGAGAGCCTCTCGGCTTCCTCCAGCGTTCGACGGATTGTCGCGGTGAGATGTTTTTCGATCTGCCAAGGGTCTGTCATTGCCGCCAGGTCATAGGACAGCTGAGGCAGCGGTCCGAACAACTGATCGCGCAATAAGCGGCCGGCGTCGTAAGCACCTGTCTCAACCGCCTCCCTCGACACCAACGAACCCTGCGCTTTGCCTAATTCGATCTCAGCCAGCTTGGCCATGTTGTGCTCACGCAGCGCGCGGGACTTCTGATAATCGGGATGTTTGCCGTCGACTGGTATCAGCTGCGGCGGCGCAGCCGTGGAAGTCGACTCCGTCAGGGGCGACAGTTGGCTGTAAACATCACGCTGAATCCGGTCTTGTTGGTGGCGGTCGGCGACGGCGGCCTTGCTGGGGTCGCTAGTTTTATCGAGCAGCGCCTCCGTGGCTTCCAAGTCGATCTTGCCGTTTTCCGTGAGTACCAGTCGATCCTGACTGGCCAATTTGGAAACATAGGATTTGGCCCAACCGCGCCGGGCCGCAAACTCCGATTTGCTGATGATTGTCATGGTTAATTCTCCAGTTCACCCGCGAGTTCACCGCCAGTTCACCTGTTCACCTCAGTTCACTAAGCTGGTGAACCGTCCGCTAACACAGTCCCGCGGGTTTCCGACCCCGTACCCTCCGAATAACCCCAGGGTCCCCGGCGGTTTCAGGCTGGTCCGCCGCCATTCGGCGGGACATCGCACACGCCAAGCCGCTTTGCAGCCCAGCGTTCGTACAAGCCGATGGCAACATCTGCACCGGCCATTGCCGTGAGGCAACCCAAGGCGCCCGCCGTCCAGAGCGACATGCCCGCCGCGATCATCAGCATCATTGCGGAGACTCCGCAGACAATGCAGGCACCGGATCGAAGCGCAAGCCGACGCATTAATGCCCAGCCCCGGGCACCATCCTTGTCTGCTCGCCACATCTCACCGGATACGCCGCCGACCAGAGCTAGGACGATCACCAACCAGATCGGCATTTCTGCCAGCGCTTGCTGCTCATTTGTCATGTTGTGCCTCTAGTGAAGGAGCATGCCGAACACAAAAAAGAAAACCCCGCCGGGGGGCAGGGTTTTCAATGTCGCGGCATACGCCAGGACGAAGTGCACAGCACGTGCTCGGGGAAGCGCCAAGGCGCAGAATCCATATCGTGGGGACTTTTTACCCCCTGAGTACGGAACCGAAAAGGGGGCATTTTCGGTTATCCAACTTGACGCAACTTTGACGCAACTTTGAGGAGACTTTGAGGCAAAGCGCCCCGACCAACGGTAAGCCACTTTCGTGCGTACTTGCGCTCGGCTAGCACCTCAAAGAGTCGCACATGAAGGCGGTGTACAAGATCGTAATAGGTTTGCTTCGCCTTTGAGACGTAGCCCAGTTCGTGCATCTGCGCTGCCCATGTTGGTGCAGGGTCAAAGCCATAACGCATAACCGCCAACTGTTGCAGCCTTTCACCTCGACCATCTTGCCGGGCTATCTCGGAAAGGGCGGCACCAACTTCCTGCGCAATTGCATCTGGTCCCGCACCACCGCCGAGAAGGATCCGAGAACCGGGTGTGCCTCGCGGCGCGCAACCGCCCCACTCCATGATCGTCGCCATCGGGCTACCCATGCCTCCGGCTTCACCGCCGTGTCGGCATTGCTCGCCCCAATGTTTCAGCAATAACTCCATCGCCTCAATCATTGCCCTGCCCCCGTAAAACCCAACCCGACACAGAAAACCCCCAACCCGACACAAACCCAACACACATAAATCCCTTTAAATTCAATGCTTCAATCAAAGTTGAGTTGAGTGTGTTGGGTTTGTTGGGTTTATCAGTCTTCGCATAGGAAAAAATTCCTTTCGTTGAATTCGTTGCAAAGAACGTCATACATGCGCGTGCGCGACACAAAACCCAACACACCCCACACAACACCCGCGAAGGCATGTAATTAGGGCACTCAAATTGTGTGGGGTATCCAAAATCAACCCGACACACACTCAACACACCCAACACACTTTTGAAAATAGTCATGCTGCAAGCGCCTTGATGTGATCCCAGCTGTCCACGTGCCAGCCCGCCAGCTTGGCCTTCGCCCGCCAGTTCTCCACCTGCTTGCCCAGCTCTGCCGCCTTGAGTGATGGGGGCGGGGAAGCATCCAGATCCACGGGAAAGAAAAACGCGCCGAAGCGACGGTTATTGCCGTCAGTCCAGGGTATCGCCCGCGTTTTATCCACCTCGGAACTGATGAATAGAGAGAACTTGGTCTGACTCATCAC
>Ga0307412_10000252_pt1 | contig 34826 bp, 31 predicted proteins | sample DK1Cmetagenome_3_FD_203823 | JGI IMG/M metagenome (GOLD analysis project Ga0307412, IMG submission 203823) | Maize rhizosphere microbial communities from greenhouse at UC Davis, California, United States - DK15-C-1 | ecosystem: Host-associated > Plants > Roots > Rhizosphere > Soil | place: USA...
GATGGCGCCGCGTTCATCAACGGCAACAAGATCAGCACGGTCGGCGCCGGCATCCGCCATCGCTTCTAAGCGGGCTACGGGCCGCCCCAACTGAGCAGAGTCGGGGCGCCCTTCCGTACTTCAGGCCATCCTTTTCAGGATGGCCTTTTTTTTATCTATGCAGAGGGAAGGATTGCCAGCGGCTATCCCGCCAGGGCGGCGGGTTCGGCGTGTTCGGCGGGGCGCGGCTGCGCTTGCGCAGCGGATGAGACGGAACGCGTCTGGAGCATGACGGGGCGAGCCCTTGCCATGGCGCAACGGCGTGCGCGGGTGGCAGGCCGACGGGTGACGATCCAGTCGTACAGCACCACGCCAGGGCGGCGCAGCAGCACGGCGGCAATGGCGGCCGCAATAATCAGGGCAACAATCAGGGCAATGCTCAGGGTCGGCCAGAACATCTTGGCGCCCTCCTTCAAAACAGCCCGGTTCCGATACCAGACCTAAAACTCACGTGAGAGAAACGCGCACGCGTGAAGCGCTTGAAATTTTTACCGTGCTGTAGTTTACCGGTCCGAAGACAACCACGTACGCGCGGAAATGCACGTTGGAAACGGGGCGAAACAGGTAAAGCGGCAAGCCTGCACACCCTTGCGTCGCTTGCACTGCCCCGGAAGAACCGGGCGGTGTCTAATGGCTGGGGCCAACCGGCGTCGGCGCCCCCCGCTGGCGGATCTGGCGTGAAAAGGCCAAGGGATCCTCACCGGGCGCGCCCAGCGGGCCGACCGCTGCCTGCTGGCGCAACCCCTCCAAAGGCAAGCTGGCGTCCAGGCCGCCCTGCTCGTACAAGTATTCGGGCAGATATCCCGACAACAGGATGCGGGTGTCCAGCGGCAGCCCCGGAACGATAGCGCGCACCATCTGGTAAACCAGCGTCGTGCAGTTGGCCGTCACCGTGTGATAGAAGCGGGGCGCATCGACCAGCGCATTCGCCGTGGTGACGTATGACAGGAACAGCTCGCGCATGGCCGCAGCAGGCATGCGCACCGGATACAGGTAGACGCTCTCGCCGCGCGGCCCTGCGCGCACATACAGAATGTCGCGTTCCTCCGCAGCCACCACGCTTAATTCGAACTGTTTGAAGAAGCCGCCGATCTCGGAGAATTTTTCACCGCGTTCTTTGCGGATCTCGACGGAAAACACCACGTGGCGGCCGTCTGAGAACCCGAAGGACACCAGGGTGTGGGCGATGGCGGGGCCCGACCAATACGACAGCGCCATGTCCACCCCCACCAGCTGATCCAGGTCGTACTGGCGGGTTTCCCAGCGCGCCGTGTAGTCGTCATCCGAACGCCAATCAAAATTGCGCACGTTTTCCAGCGTGACGACCGACCCTTGCACCATGCCGTGCAGCATCCGGGCAACGTCGTCGGCCCAGATGCGATCATTCGAGGGCGTCAGCGTCTGCCACCAGCCGCACAGCGCGACCACGCCGGCCAGATAGGCCCAACCGGCGCGCCGGCGCCAAGGCCTTTGGCGCCACAGCGCGACAAGCGCCCCCGCGCACAGCCCCGTCCAGAGCAGCGCGGCCGCCCCCTTGCCCCACACGCCGCCCGGCGCCTGATAGGCAAGCGCCAACACGCCCCACAAGGCAGAGCCCACCACCAGCAAACTGCCGAGGACACGCCCGAAGACGGCTGCGCTGCGACGCAGCCAGCCGTGCGACACCCGCTTATCCCCCCGCATGCTGCGTGATGATTTCAAGGACGCCGTTGATCACGAACTGGACCCCCATGCACACCAGCAGGAAGCCCATGACGCGCGAAATGGCTTCGACGCCGCTTTGGCCGATCACCGCGACGATGCGGCCTGCCGAGCGCAGGCAGATCCAGAAGAACACGCCCAGCAAGGCGAACACGATGACCGGCGTCACCGCGATGATCCACGGCGCGTAGTCAGGGGTGATCGCGGTATCCACCGACGCGGCTCCGCTGATGATCATGGCAATGGTGCCCGGCCCCGCGGTGCCGGGCAGCGCCAGCGGCACGAAGGCGATGTTGGGCGTTTGCCGCTGATGCTGCGCATCGGCGGCCACCTCGGCTTCCAGCGTGCTTGACTCGGCCTTGGGAAACAGCATGCTGAACCCGATGCTGACCACGATCAGCCCGCCCGCGATCCGCAGGCCTGGGATCGATATGCCGAACGTGTGCATGATCCACGCGCCGGCGTAGTACGTAACCAGCATGATGCCGACCACGTAGAAGGCCGCCTGGGTGACCTGGCGTTCGCGCTCTTTGTAGGGAATCTGCTGCCCGAGGGACAGCAGCAGCGTCATGGAGGTCAGCGGATTGGCCAGCGGCAGCATCAGCGCCAGGCCCAGGCTGATCAGTTTGCCCAGTTGGATCAGGTCGTCGATCATGGAGCTCACAGAAATTAGGCGTGGGCCGCAACGAGCGGCTTGCCTGGTTCAACGGTTCAATCGTGTAATGCACTGTACCTCACCACTTCGCGCCGCACCTTGACTCTGACTCCCAAGCCCTTGCTTGCCGCCCTTCTGGCGCTGGCTCCCCTAACCACACCCACGCTAGCCGCGGGCATGAATTGCGCGCAAGCGAAAACCCCCACTGAAGTGACGATCTGCGCCGACGCGGAGCTGCTGCGCCAGGATAGTGAGCTATCGGCGATATACGGCAAGCTGGGCGCCGCCCGCCCCGACGGCCGCGCCGCGTTGCGGCAGGATCAGCGCGATTGGCTGCGCGCGCGCAACGGCTGCGGCGTGAATGCGGGGTGTCTTCGCGACCAGTACCTGGTACGCGTGAGCGTCTTGCAGGATCAACTGCGCAGCGCCACGGCCTACGTGCCGGATGAAACTGATCGGCAGGCGCTTGAAGACCTGCGCCAAGCGGTAGAGGCCGCAAGCCGAAACAACGCCGAGTTCCCGCTGGAAGACGCGTTGGCGCCCCTGTCCATCAAGCACGGCACGACCACTTTCTCCAATGTCCGAGCGAACGAGGATGACGATGAAGCCAGGTTCCCGGTCACGCGGCCCGACGGCGTGACGCCGGACGAATGGAAAGCGTTGCAAGCGTCCGGCATCGATGCGGGCGGCGAAAACGGCGCCGCCTCTTATTCCTTGATGGATCTGGACGGTGACGGCCAGCGCGACCTGGTGATCAATTCCTACACTGGCGGCACCGGCCTGTTCTCGGACATCAGCGCCTTGCGGCGCGCGGGCGGCCGCTATGCCGAAGCCATCGACACCCATGGCAATGCCGCGTCCAGCCTGTACACGCTGAACGGCCGCGGCTCGAACCAGGCCGGCGAGTGGATCCGCCTGCGCGGCCGCGTCTACGCGGCATACCGCAACAGCTACTACGGTGTCGATCATGTCCATCTGCTGCGCCCGCTGCATGCCGTGGGCGAAGTGCCCACCCTGACGATCCAGTACCGCTATCAGCTGCAAGTGCCGAAACAGCAGAAGCACGCCGACAAAGACGCGGTCCGCGTCCTGGACGACGCCTTGCATGCCGGGTTGACGCAGGCGCTGGCAACCGTCGACGCCGAATCCGCGCGTGGCGATGGGGATGCAGACAACCTGGCCGGCGCGCCGGACCGGCCGTTGTGCCCGATTCCCGCCGATGTGAAAGAGGACGAGCGGGACCGCTACTACCAATACGGAGCGGGCCACTATTCCTACGAGACCGTGGCCGACGTGGCGGTGCATGTGGGCACGCATTGCTACGTCGCGCGGCTTATCGACTGGTTCGGCGGCTATGACGCGAAATCCGGCTTGTCCGCCATGATGTGGCTGCGTGAGCCCGGCGCGGACGACGGCGATGAGGAGATCTCGGTGCAGGGCAAGCGCCGCGCCATCCGTTTCGGCACGTCGGTCGGACCGATCTAGAACAGCGGCGGGCGATCCTTCGCCCGCCTTGCCAAGTTGCCCGCACCGCAATGCGGCGCCGGCTGGCCCATCGTGTCAGTCCGCTTGCGGCGCTTGCCAGCGGCTGGCGGCCAGCGCCAGCAAGGCCTCGTCGGTGCCGGCTGCGGCGACCAGTTGCAAGCCCACGGGCATGCCGTTCACCCAGCCCGCGGGCAGGCTGATGGCAGGCAACCCCAACACGTTCCACGGGTTAGTCAGGCCCAGCAACGTTTCGCGCACGCCAGCGCTGCCCGGGCCCGCCACGGTGCGTTGCTGCAACGCGGGCGCGGTAATGGCGACGGCGGGCAGCGCCAGAACATCCACCTGCTGGAACAGCCGCGCGAACTCGGCTTGCAGGCGGGTCCTTTCCTTCAGGGCCCGCACATACTCCCACCCCTGCACGGGGCGCGAGGCGCGCAAGCGTTCCAGCACCTCCGGATCGAACTTTCCAGGTTCGGATTCGACGCGCTCGGCGTGGACTTCGTAGGCTTCGGCGCGCTGGATCGCGCCCAGCGCGCTTTGCAAGGCGCGCGCGTGCTGCGTGACGCCGGGCGCCGGCTGCACTGCGCCGCCGGCGAAGCGCTCCGCCGCGGCGCGCACGCATGCGGTGACGGCCGCATCGTCGATCGCGAACGGCGCGTTGGCCACCCAGCCCACCTTCACGCCTTCGGCGGCCACTGAAGCCGGCGCCAGCGTGCCGCCGCTTAATGCCTGCATGAAGACCTGCGCGTCTTCCACGCAATTGGCCAGCACGCCCGGATCTTCCAGCGTGGGCGCAAGGGGAAACACCCCCGCGTCGGACACTCGGCCATGGGTGGGCTTGAAGCCGACCAGGCCGCACAGGGCGGAAGGCACGCGCACGGAACCGCCGGTGTCCGTGCCCAGCGCCACGGGCACCATGCCGGACGCGACGGCCGCCGCGCTGCCCGCGCTGGAACCGCCCGTCATCTGGGTGGTGCGCCAGGGATTGCGCGCCGCGCCCTGCACGCTGCGGTCGCCGGTGGGACCATAAGCGAACTCGTGCGTCAACGTCTTGCCGACAACGATGGCGCCGGCTTCGCGCAACAGCGCCACGCAGCGCGCGTCGGCCTGCGGCCGATGGCCCAGGAAGTGGGCGGCGCCCATCGTGGTCGGCATGTCGGCCGTGTCGACGTTGTCTTTGATGGCGACCGGGATGCCGTGCAATGGCCCCCTGACCTTGCCGCTTGCGCGTTCGGCGTCGCGTTCACGGGCGACGGCCAACGCGGCGGCGATGTCGACATGGACGAAGGCATTCAACTGCGGGTTCAGCCGTTCAATGGCGGCGCCCGCGTGACGCACCAGATCCTGGGCTGTCAGGCTGCCGCTGGCCATGGCTTCTTGCAGGTCGGCGATGCGGCGCCCGCGGAAGAATCCGGGTTCCACGGCAAGGTGGGGAAAAGAAGGAGAAGGTTGGGTCATTTGGCGGCTTCCGATGGCAAGGCCTGGCTGGCGGGCATGCGCGGGCCGACGCCCGGGCGCACCTGAAGCATAGCGACCATGCCGACGGCTGTCGCGACCGACGCGGCGATGAACATCACCGAGTAGCCGTGGCGCGCCGTCAGGTAGCCCGTCAGCGTCGGGGCCAGAATCGAGGCGATATTGGCGAAAAAGTGCATCAGGCCGCTGAACGTGCCCACGCGATTGGACGGCGCGGTATCGATCACGACTGCCCAGTACACCGAATTGGGCAAGGCATTCAGCGCATTGGCCAGGGTCATCAGGGCAATGACGGCGAATACCGACTGCGCCTGCGACACCAGCAGGAAGCACAACGTGGTGGCCAGCAGGCAGGCGGCGGCGAACCAGCTGCGCGCGATTTTCAGGCTGCCCGTGCGTTTGAACAGCAAGTCCGAAATGCGGCCGCCCAACAGCACGGTGACGCAGGCGCCCGTCCAGGGAATCATGCCCATGTACCAAAGGGAGGACAGGCTATAGCCGAAGTTGTCCTGCAGGTACTTGGGCGTCCAGGTCAGCAGCAGGAAGTTCACGTACATGAACGCGAAATAGCCCAGCGTATTCAGCAGCAGCGTCTTGCTGCGGAAGAAGCTCCACCACGGCAGCACGGGCGCATCGGCCGCTTGGGCGCCCGTGGCCGATTGCGCGCGCGATGACTGGATTTCAGCCAGCTCTTGCGGCGACACGCGGGGATTGGCTTCGGGGCGGTCCGTGAAGATGCGCATGAAGAACACCAACACCACCAGCCCTGTCCCGCCCAGGATGAAGAACATGGCGCGCCAGCTGTCGGTCAGCGTCAGCAGGCCCACCGCCACAGGCGCCGTCAGCAAGGCGCCCAGCGGCGTGCTGAGCAGGCCGAACCCCACGACGAATCCGCGTTCGCGCGTGGTCGCCCAGTTGGCGATGGTCTTGTTGATGATGGAATACGCCGGGCCTTCGGCGGCGCCGAACAGGATGCGGATGGTCGCGAAGCCGGCCAACGCCGAACCGCCCAGGAACGCCAGGCCGAAATCCCCCGCCCAGGCGGTAGCGATTTCGAACACGGACCAGGCCACGCCCGCCACGATCCAGACTTTGCGCGGGCCGTAGCGGTCGGCCAGCATGCCGCCGAACAGCGCGCCGACCATGTAGCCATAGCCGAAGTAACCCAGCACCGACCCCCACGCGCCGCGATCCAGGCCGTATTCGCCCGTGATGTGGGCGGCCGCGTAGGACATGGCGCCGCGGTCGATGTAATTGATCAGCGCCAGCAGCACGACCATGGTGAATATCCGGTACCGGAACCGGGAGTCCTGGCTTTCAGTTGTCATTGCGTTTCGATCCAGTCGGTTTACCCAAACGTTTGGGTTGCGCAATGCTAAGGGCTCCAAACCCAAAAATCGACTCAGTGAAAACCCTAGGTTGCCGGGATACGCCCTGCCGCGCTATTTCCGCGTGTATTCTCCAGCCCCATGAATAGATCGCGCCCTGTCACGCTGCAAAGCCTGGCGCGGCAGCTCGGTTTGAACGTTTCAACCGTGTCCCGGGTCCTGAACGGATCCGCAGACGATGCGCGCGGCGCAGCGGCCCCGGACACGGTGAAACGCATCCGCGCGCTGGCCGCCGAATTGCAGTACCAGACCAACCCCCATGCGGCCAGCCTGAAAACGCGCCGCAGCCGCACGATCGGCGTGCTGGTGCCCCGGCTGTCGGACATGGTGCTTGCCACCATTTACGAAGGCATCGACGAGGCCGCCGCCAAACACGGCTACCTGACCTTCGTGTCCAACACGCAAGACGAGCCGGACAAGCAGCGCAAACTGATCGACATGGCGTTGGCGCGCCGCGTCGATGGCCTGATCCTGGGCGATGCGCACAGCGCGCCCGCGAATGCGCCGCCCAACCCGCTATTAGCCGAACTAGCCCAACGCGACGTGCCCTTCGTGCTGGTCAGCCGCCATGCCGACCACCATTGCGCGGTCACCTGCGATGACCTGGAAGGCGGCCGGCTGGCGGCCAAACACTTGCTTGACATGGGCCATCGGCGCATTGCCGTGATGGTGGGCGAACCGTTCGCCAGCACGGGCCGCGACCGCTCCGACGGCTTCTTCAGTTACTGCGCCCAGCACGGCGTGGACGTGCCCGCTCACTGGCGCATCGAAAGCCCGTTCGACACGGACGCGGGCCGCGACATCGGCGCCGGGCTCCTGGCGCCCGCCGACCGCCCCACCGCGATCTTCGCCGTCAACGACTTCCTGGCCGTCGGCGTCATGGGCGCCGCCCGCGAGCAGGGCCTGGAAGCCGGCCGCGACGTCGCCATCGTCGGGTACAACGACACGCCGCTGGCGGGCGCGCTGCCCATCGGCCTGACCACGATCCATTCGCCCATGCACGAGATGGGCCGGATGGGCCTGGAGTTGCTGTTGCAGAAGCTGGCGGGCGGCCAGCCCGACAGCGTGCGGCTGGCGCCCCATCTGGTCGTGCGCGACAGCAGCAAGCGCCGCATCGCGGGCTGAGGCCGGCGCGCGGCCCGAACATAAGCGGCGGTTCAGGCCTGGACGCAGGGCCCGGCTGAGGCGTGAGCCATGGCCGCGGCCTCGTCGACCAGCGGGTGGAAACAGGCCGCTGACCGGCCCCCGCCCAGGGACGCAAGCGGCGGCACGCGCTGGGCGCAATCCGCCTGGACCCGCGCGCAACGTGGATGAAACGTGCAGCCGGGCGGCAAGTGCGTGGGCGCGGGAATCTCGCCTTCGATCTTGAGCAAGCGGATGCGCGCCGCCGGGTCAGGCACGGGCGAAGAATCCCGCAAGACGCGGCTGTACGGATGCAAGGGACGGTCCAGCACCTGCGCGGTGGGCCCGTGCTCGATGATGCGGCCCAGGTACATCACGCTGACCGTGTCGCAAAAGTGGCGCACCACGCCCAGATCATGCGAGACGAACACGAACGACAGGCCGCGATCCCGCTTCAGGCGTTCCATCAGCTGCAGGATCTGCGCCTGGACCGACACGTCCAGCGCCGACACGGGCTCGTCCGCCACGATCAGTTCCGGGTCCAGCACCAATGCGCGGGCGATGCCGATACGCTGGCGCTGGCCTCCCGAGAACTCGTGCGGATAGCGGTCCAGCGCCGACGCCGGCAATCCCACTTCGCCAATGGCCTGCTCCACCTTGGCGGCGATCTGCCTCGCATCGCCCAGCTTGTGGACGACCAGCGGCTCGGACAGCGCCTGGCGAACGCTGCGCCGCGGATTAAGCGATGCATAGGGATCCTGGAACACGATCTGGATGCGGCGGCGCAATGCGCGCATGGCGGAGGCGCCGGCCTGCCGGACGTCCAACCCGTCGAACACGATGCTGCCCTCGTCGGGTTCGATCAACCGCAACAAGGTGCGCGCCACGGTCGATTTTCCGCAGCCCGATTCTCCGACCAGGCCCAGCGACTGTCCCCGCGCGACGCTGAACGACACGTCGTTCACCGCCCGCACCACCTGTTTTTCGCCGCCCAGCCAGCCGCCGCCGCTTTCAAAGCGCTTGACCAGATTGCGGACTTGCAGAAGATCGCTCATGCTTTGCCTCCATGCGGGTCGGCGCGCACCACGCAACGCACCTGGTGAGACGGGCCGATGCGGGTCAGCGCGGGCCGTTCGGTTTCGCACCGTGCCTCCTTCAGCCGGCAGCGCGGCGCGAAGGCACAGCCTTTCGGCATCGCGGTAATGGCCGGCACCCCGCCCGGAATGGATTCCAGCACCGCGCTATCGGCATCCACACGCGGCATCGCGCGCAGCAGCGCCTCGGTATAGGGGTGCGTGGGCCGTGCAAAAAGCGTCTGCACATCCGCGGTCTCGACGACTTCACCGGCGTACATCACCGCGACGCGGTCTGCGATCTGCGCCACCACGCCCAGGTTGTGCGTAATGAACAGCACCGCCATGCCATGCGCGGCCTTCAAATCAGAAAGCAGCGTGAGGATCTGCGCCTGGATCGTGACGTCCAGAGCCGTGGTCGGCTCGTCGGCCAGCAGCACTCGGGGCTTGCATGCCAAGGCCATCGCGATCATGACGCGCTGGCGCATGCCGCCCGAGAACTGGTGCGGATAGTCGCCAAAGCGCTTGGCGGCGGCCGGAATCTTCACTTCTTCCAGCACGGCCAGCGCCAGCCGGCGCGCCTCTGCCCACGGCAGCCGACGGTGCTGGCGAATGGCCTCGGCGATCTGGTCGCCCACCGTCATCGTCGGGTTCAGCGACGTCATCGGCTCCTGGAAGATCATGGCGATGGATTCGCCGCGCAGTTTCATCATCTGCTTTTCGGACAGCGTGGCCAGGTCGGCGCCATCCAGCAGGATCCGTCCGCCACCATGGCGGGCGCCCGCTTCCGGCAGCAGGCGCAACACCGACAAGGCCGTCACGCTTTTGCCGCTGCCGGATTCGCCGACCACCGCCAACGTTTCATTGCGCCCCACTTGCAGCGACACGTCGCGCACGGCGGCGTGCCAGGCGCCGCCCACGCGGAACTCCGTGCGCAGATCGCGAAGCTCCAGCACGGGGGCCTGAGAGCCAGAGAGAGGGTTCGGGTGAGGATTCATGAACGCTCCGAACGCAGCTTGGGATCAATGGCATCGCGCAGGGCATCGCCCAGCAGGTTCAGCGCCAAAACGGTCAACAGGATGGCAACGCTGGGGAATACCGTCAGCCACCAGGCGTCCAGGATGTTCTCGAACCCTTCGCGGATCATGCTGCCCCATGTGGCTGCGGGGGGTGGCACGCCCAGGCCGATGAAGCTCAAGGACGCCTCGGTGCGGATGGCCGAGGCCATCCACAGCGACCCCAGCACCACCACGTCCGACACCATGTTGGGCAGGATGTGCACGCCCATCAGGCGCAACGGGCCATAGCCCAGCGCCCTGCCCGCTTCGACGAAATCGCGTTGTTTCAAGGCGATGGTGGGCGCGCGCGCCACCCGCACGAACGGCGCGATTTCGGTGATGGCGATGGCAATGATCAGGTTTTCCAGGCTGGCGCCGAGCATGGCGGCCACCATCAGGCCCAGCAGCAAGGTGGGAAAGGACAGCAGAACGTCGACCAGGCCCATGATGAGCTGATCGACCAGGCCGCCCAGATAGCCCGCCAGGATGCCCAGCGCCGAGCCGATGCACATGGCGATCAGGATGGCGACAAAACCCACCAGCAGCGACACGCGGGCGCCGTAGACCAGGCGCGACAGCACGTCGCGCCCGTAGCTGTCGGTGCCCAGCCAGAACTCCGCCGAGGGCGGCTCCAGCCGATACGCGATGTTCTGCTGCAAGGGATCGTGGGGTGCCAGCCACGGCGCGAACACGGCGGCCAGCACGATCACGAGCAGCAGCCCAAGGCCGATCCACGACAGCCGGTTCTTGGCCAATGCCTGCCACAAGGCATTGGGACGGGACGAGGGGATAGCGGCGACAGCGCTCATTTGTATTTCACCCTGGGGTCGACCAGCCCGTACACCAGGTCGGTCAGCAGATTGACGACGATCACACATGACGCGAACACCACCATCAGCCCTTGCAGCAGCGTGTAGTCGCGGCTGTTGAGCGCGCCCAGGATCAGCTTGCCCAGGCCCGGCCGGTTGAACACGATTTCGGTCAGCACCGAGTTGCCGATCAGCGTTCCGAAGTACAGGCCCACCACGGTCACGATGGGAATAAGCGCATTGCGCAACCCATGGCGCAGGATCATGCGCATCGGCCGCACGCCTTTGGCCCGCGCGGTGCGCACGTAGTCTTCGCCCATCACGCCCAGCATCGACGACCGGGTGACACGCATCACGTACGCCATCATGATCAGGCCCAGGTTGAAGGCGGGCAGCGCCAGACCGCGCAATTGCGTCGTCCAGTCGCCCGCGCCGACGGCGCCGATGACGGGAAACCAGCGCAGCTGGATGGCAAACACCAACAGCATCAGGATGGCGGACACGAAAGCCGGAAAGGACAGCCCCGTAAGCGACAGCAGGCGGCCCAGGTAGTCCGGCCACGCATTGCGGCGCAGCGCCGCCCAGATACCCATGGGCAGGCCGAACGCCACGCCGATCACGATGGCCGCCGCCGTCAGTTGCAGCGTCCAGGGCAGCACCAGCGACACCTCCTGCAGCACGGTGCGGCCGCTGGCCATGGACACGCCGAAATTGCCCGTGAGCATGTCGCCCAGAAAGCGCAGGTACTGCACGTGCGTGGGCAGATCCAGCCCCAGGCGCAAACGCAGCGCCGCCAGGGCTTCGGCGCTGGCCTGATCGCCCAGCATCACCGCGGCCGGATCGCCCGGCACCAGCCGCACCAGGATGAAGACGGCTGTCAACATGGCCAGCAGCGTCGGGACGGCCAGCAGCAGGCGCTTGATGGCGTAGCGCATCATGATGAATGCTCCGAAGCGGATGGCGCGGCGCCCTTCACCCGCATCAGGCGCTGCGCCTGCAGGTTGCCGATGGCGCGGCCGGTTTTTCCATGGACCACCAGGTCGGTCAGCGCGGCGCCAACCACGGGCACCAGCTCGAAGCCGTGGCCCGAAAAGCCGAATGCGTGGAACACCCCCGGCGCATTGGGCGATGGGCCGACGATGGGCAGCATGTCGTCCGTTTTTGCTTCCAGGCCCGCCCACACCCGGACGATGCGAATGTCGCGCACCGCCGGGAACAGATCCGTGGCGGCATGCGCGCCCTTGGCCAGCACCCGCATGCGCGCCGTGGACGTTTCACGGTCCAGATCGGGGATGCCCTGCAGGCCGCCCCCGATCACCAGCGTGCCCTGGTCCGACTGCTTGAACGACAGCGACCGGCCCATGATGGCCACCACGGGTTTGATGAAAGGTCGCAAGCGCTCGCTGACCATCATCATGGACGACTTGGTCGCCAGCGGGATGTCGTCGCCCACCATGGCGGCGATGCGGGCGGACCACGCGCCGGCCGCGTTGACCACATACGGCGCGGTCCAGGCCCCGGCGTCGGTCTGCGCGCGCCAATCCTGGCCCACGCGCGCCAGGCCGGTCACGCCGCAATGTTCAATGATCGTCACGCCGGCCGCTTCGGCGCTGTGCCGAAATGCGCGCAATGCGCGGTGCGGGTCGGCCGCGCCGTCGCGTCGCGCGATCGATGCGCCCAGGCAATGGTGGCTGAGTTCCGGCAACAGCCGCCGCAGCTCGTCCGGGCCGATCAGTTCTTCGTGCGTGTAGCCACTGGCGCGCAACCCGTCGACGCGGGTCCGCAGCGCGGCAAGCGCGGCAGGCGTTTCGGCCACGCATATCTGTCCGTTGGCATGAAAGCCGCAGTCGTCGCCGACCAGCGAAGCCATGTCGTGCCACATGTCCATCGCCTCCAATGACAGGTCCAGTTCGCCCAGGTCGCGGTTCAGCGTGCGCACGCCGGCCGCCGTGGCGCCCGACGCGTGCCGTCCAACCCAATGACGTTCGATCACCACGACGCGTTTGCCTTGGCGCGCCATCTGCAACGCGGCCGACAGGCCGTGCAGGCCGCCGCCGACCACGATCACATCGCAAGTGCGCGCGCTCATGGTTGCGCTTCCTCGATGTCGAGCGACGCCAGCTCGCCCAGCGTCAACGGCTTGAGCGGCGGGCGGATGCGATAGAACCCGACTTCGGCCACCGGCCGCTTCTGTTCCGCCGCGAGGATATGCGCGATCGTGTAGCCGCACTGGCGGCCCTGGCACGGGCCCATGCCGGCGCGCGTGTAGGACTTGATTTGATTGGGTCCGGGCTGGCCGATGGCCGCCGCCTTGCGGATGTCGCCCGCCGTCAGCTCTTCGCAGCGGCACACGATGGTGTCGTCAGGCGGGGAAAAAATGCCTGGCCGTGGCGGATACATGGCATCCAGCATGGGGCGCAGGCGCAGCAGCGACGCCAGCTTGCCGCGCAACGGCGCGGCTATCGCCGCGGCAGCCTGCGGCGTCAGCCGGCCCGCCGCCGCCGCCACGCCAACCGCGACCAGCTCGCCGCGCACGCAAGCGGCTTGCGCGCCACCGATGCCCGCCGCGTCTCCCGCCACGTAGACGCCCTGGCGGCTGGTCTGGCCCCATTCGTCCAGATCCGGCGCCAGGCAGGACTGCTGGGCGTTCCAGGAATGGGCGCATTCCAGCGCGCGGGTCATGTGGATGGACGGCACCACGCCTTCGTGCGAGAGCAGCACGCTGGCCGGCGCGCGCGCCGTGTTGCCGTCGGCATCGGTGTACTGCACTTCCTGCAAACGCCCTTCGCCCAGCGCGCGCACCGCCGTGACGCCGCGCACGCGCTTGACGCCCGCGGCCTTGATCTCGCGCAGCCACGCCAGCCCCTTGGCGATGTCGGCCCGTCCGGCCAGCGCCGCGCCGGCCCAAGGCAGCGCCCGGCGCCATCCGCCCGGCGGCGAGGTGTCCAGCCAGCCGGCGATCTTGCCGCCCGCGCGCAACAGCTGCGCCATGTAGAGCAACGGCAACGGCCCGCTGCCCACGACCCACACCGGCTCCGCCGGCACCTGGCGCGACGTCTTCAACAGGATCTGCGCCGCCCCCACGGTCAAGACGCCCGGCAAGGTCCAGCCCGGAAACGGCGCGGGCCGCTCCTGCGCGCCCATCGCCAGCACAATGCGGTCAGCGCGCACTGCCTCGGCCTGCCCTGCCTGCGTCATGTAGACATGCCAGCCCGGCTCGACCTGCCAGACCTGCGTCTGCGGTTGATAAATCGCGCCGCTGTCGCGGAACGCGCGCGCCAGCGCCGCGCCCGCTCGGTACTCACTGCCCAGCAGCTTGCCCGCCGGCGTGTCCGCCACGGCCTCGACCGCCCGCCAGATCTGGCCGCCAGGGGCGGGCTGCTCGTCCACCACCAGCACCGACAAGCCCTGGCCGCGCAGGCCGATGGCCGCGCTCATGCCGGCCGGGCCGGCGCCAATCACCACGACATCGAATTCGCGCTTCATGGCAAGACGCTCCGGCGGCCGAACTGGCGCTCGACGCACATGCCGTCACGCACCGTGACCAGACAGGTCTGGGTGGAGGCCACGCCATCCACGATAGCCAGGCAGTCGAAGCACACGCCCATCATGCAATACGGCGCGCGCGGGCTTTCCAGCACGGGGGTGCTGCGGGTGGCCGGCGTTTGCTGCCGCAGCAACACCGCCGCCACGGTCTCGCCGGCTTCGGCGGCGACGGACTGGCCGTCTATCGTGAGTGTCAGCGCGGGCGCGCCGGACTCATGCAGCTTTCTGAACATTGAAACGCTCATGGTGAAAGGCATCCAAGGGATCTAGCGGCGCGCCGCCGGCCAATGCGCGGGCATAGGGCCCGGCATGGAATGAAGCCAGCGTCACGCCCGAGTGGCACAGCGCGATATCCACGCCGGGGTGAAGAGGAGAACTTGCGTAGACGGGGCACCCGTCGGGTGTCATGATCCGCAGGCACGACCATTGCCGCACCAGCCTTGCCCGCGCCAGATCGGGCAGGATGCGCAACGCGTTGCGCGTCATGCGCACCGCGGCCGACGACGTCGTGCCCAGGTCGTACCCGACCTCTTCCTGCGTCAGCCCAACCATGACGGTGCCTTCGGCGGTCTGGCGGATGCCGCTGGCGGGTAGCGGCAACAGGGGCGCCAGTCGTTCGGTGACAAGGATCTGGCCGCGCTGCGGCCGCAATGGCACGTCCAGCCCGACCATTGCCCCCAAGGCGACCGAGCCCAATCCCGCGGCGATCACCACGCGTTCGGCGCGCGCCTGGAAGCCGCCCGCCCCCACGGAGAATCCGCCGCCGGGCAACGGATCGATGGCGGTGACGGCATGACGGTTAAGCAGGGTTCCGCCGCGTTTCAAGAACGCGGTTTGCAGCGCGGCCAGAAGCCGCAGCGGATTGACGTGGCCATCGAGCCCGCCGATGCTGGCGCCTGCCACGTCGGCGCCAAGGCGCATCGACGGAAAGCGGCGCAGCAGCTCGCCGCGATCCAGCAACTGCGTACAGGGCGCCAGCTCCGGCGCCTGCGCATGCCAGGCGGCAAGGCGCGCCGCGCGGGCGGAAAGTTCGGCATCGCCCAGGCAGAAATGCAGCCCGCCCCGGCGCTCGTAGGCAAGCGTCATGCCGCTGTCGGCTTCCAGCGCCTGCGCGAAGTCCGGCCACGCCTGCACCGCCAGATGCGACAGGCGTTGGTAGGCGGGGTGGCCATGGCCCTTGCCTTGCAGCCACACCAGGCCGAAGTTGGCCTTGGCCGCGCGGAAATCGGTGTCGGCGCCGTCCAGCATCAGCACGCGCCGCCCGTGTCCCGACAGCCCGTAGGCGATGGCGGCGCCGACCATGCCGGCGCCCGCCACGATGACGTCGAACTCATGCCGCATGGTGGTTCCTTCTTGTGCGCGCGATGTCGACGCTATAACCTTTGCGACTGCGAACCAAGCTTCCATCCAACCGGGTTATGGCATGAATCAGACGTTGAACTTGCGGCAGATCGAAGCGTTCAAGGCGGTCGTCGAACACGGCACGGCCAGCCAGGCGGCCGTGGCGCTGGGCGTGTCGCAGCCGGCCGTCAGCAAATTGCTGTCGCATCTGGAGACGGAAACGGGTCTGGCGCTTTTTGACCGGGTGCGCGGCAAGCTGGCGCTGACCAATCAAGGCATGCGGCTGTACGAAGAGATCGACCGCGTCTTCAGCGGCCTGCGCCAGGTTGAGCAAGCCGTCGATTCCATCCGCCGCGACGAACAGCGCACGCTGAACGTCGGCGTCCTGCCCGCCCTGGCCGGCCCGTTTATCCGCCGGGTGACCATGCAGTTCCTGAAGCGGCATCCCGACGTGCGCGTGTCGATCCAAAGCCGCGGATCGCTGTTCCTGGCGGACTGGCTGGCAACCCGACACATCGACGTGGCGCTGGTGGGCAGCCGCGTCGACAACCCCTACATCGATCGCGAGCCGCTGTTCCAGTACCCGTTGTTCTGCGCCATGCCCACGAATCACGAGCTGACGCGCAAGCGCGTGGTGCGGCCACGCGATCTGAGCGGCCTGCCCTTCGTCTCCTTCGGAGCCGACAGCCAGACGCAAGAACTGGTGCGCCAGGCGTTCAGCCAGGCGGGTGCCCGGTTGAATGTGGTGCTGGACACCAACACGGCGCCCACGGCCTGCGAATTCGTCGCGGCGGGGCTGGGGGTTTCCTTGATTCATCCGTTGTTCGCCGAAGGGTTGCATAGCCGCATGGTGTTGCGGCGCTTTGATCCGGAGCTGCTGTTCCACTTCCAGTTGTGCCGCGTGCACACCTCGCGCAACGCGGCGCTGGTCGAGGCCTTTGTCGAGGAAGCCCGCGACGTCGCCGCGCAGGTTTCCCGCGAAGTGCTCAAGGGCCAATGACAGCCGGCACGCCGCTCAGGGCGCGCTTACCGTCGTCAGTTCGGTGATGGGAGGTTGCAGGTTCAGCGCGCCCTTCAAGGCGTAGCCATAGTTCACGCGATCCCCGCGTGCCCACACCTGCTTCAGCCCGAACAGGGGAACGGCGCAGACGTCGCCGTGGATCTTCACCTGCGCGTCTTTCCACAAGGCCAGCTGCTTCTGCGCGTCCGGTTCCATCCGGGCCTGGCGGATGGCGTCATCGGCCACCGAGCAATGCGAGAAATTCGACATCGCGCCGGGCGCGCCGATCGCGGCGGCCGAATCGTAGAACTCCGTCAGGTACGTATCGGCGTTGGGGAATCGCGCCGCGCCGTAGAACACCAGGCCGCTCAAGTCCTGGCGGCTCTTGGCCTGGTAGGTGGCGTGGTCCACCACTTCCATATTGAGTTTGATGCCGGCCTTGGCCAATTGCGCCTGCACGATTTCCATGATGGGCTGCTGTGCCGAAATGTTCGACACGACGGACTTGATCTCGACGCCGTTGGGATAGCCTGCTTCCGCCAGCAGCTTCTTGGCGCGGTCCACGTCGTAGGCATAAGCGCCCGCGCTGCAGTCCTGGCCCAGATAGCCGTTGGGCACCACCGAACAGCCCTTGTCGGCAACGTCCTTGCCTGCGTAGCGCACGATTTCATCCACGTTGATCGCGGCCGCGACGGCCTGGCGCACCTTCAGGTTGTCCAGCGGCTTGACGTTGCGGTTGAGATGCAGCGTGCGGAACTCGGCGGGCTCGAAGATATCGATCTTCATGCCGCGCTTGGCCGACCGTTCGACCCACCGCTGCTCGCGCTTGCCCTGCATCACGTCGATTTCGTTCGACGTGAAAGCCAGCTCGCGCGCGCTGTCCGATGGGATCATGCGGTACAGGATCCCGCCAAGCTTGGGCTTGCCGCGAAAGTACGCGTCGTTGGCCACCAGCTTCACGTACTGCTGGGTGACGTGTTCGCCGAAGGCGAACGGGCCGGTGCCGATGGGGCCGGCGCCGAACTTGTCGCCCAGCTTTTCGGCGGCCTTCTTGCTGACGATGTTGCCGCCGTGATAGTTGGATACGCGGCCCAGGAAGGTCGCGTCGGGGTACTTCAGCGTGAAGCGCACGGTGTAGTCGTCCAGCGCTTCGACCTTGTCGATAATGGCGAAGGTGGCGGCGAAGCTGGAACGATTGGGATCGCCCGCGCGTTGGATCGAATAGACCACGTCCTCGGCTTTCAATTCGCCATAGCCGCCATGAAACTGAACGCCGTGGCGCAGGTGGAACGTCCAGACCTTGCTGTCTGCAGAGGCCTCCCAACGTTCGGCCAGATCCGGCTCCAACGCTTTGGGATCGGCGCTGCCCGCCGGAAACTGCACCAGCGCATCGAACATCTGCGCGGCCACCCCTTTGTCGGCGGTGGACGTCGCGCGGTGGGGGTCGAGCGTGGCGTTGTCCGCGGCGCCCGAACTGACGCGCAGCACGGGGCGCTCTTGCGCTTGCGCCGGCGTTGCCAGACCGGTGCTACAGACCGCCAGCAACGCGGCCGCCAGGGCGAGAGGTACAGGACGTTTCATGGCTTCCCTTGTGCGCCGCCCGCTGGCGGCATTCGAAGTTTGCAGTCGGAGATACGGCGTGACTGCAGACTAGGATCGGGACACCATGGCGTCAAAGTCCTTCAGGTGCTTGGGCTATTCCCCACGGTTATACGCAGGCGCTTTGCCCCGCCCGCCGCTCAGGGGCGGGGGGCACAGGCTAATGGTTAGTACTGAGAGATGAAAAAACGCGTCTCTTCGGGAAAACACCGAGGGCCAGGAGAGACACGGGCGGCTTGACGGCGCACGTTGAACATCAGCGGGTAGCGGTCGGCACGGGAAGATCTTCCGGTGCTTTCCCTGAAATGGCCGGCGCTACCGGCATGTCGAACCGGCATCAGGCGTTCGCCGGGGCTGCCGCCACGCCCATAGCGCGCCCGCCGGCAACAACATGCATGCCGCGGCCAGCCACAGGTTCACGCGCAAGCCCAGCGCATCCACGCTGGGCACGCCCAGCAACGATCCGGCGGCGATACCCAGATTGAACATCGCCACGAACAGGGCCGTGGCGGCCTCGACGGCATCCGGCGCGGCCCGCATCATCCAGGCCTGAAGCGATACCGACACGCCGCCATACGCCAGCCCCCACGCCACCAGCAAGACGCCGCCGGCAAACCGCAGATGCCCGAATCCGGCCAGCGACGCCAACGTCAGCAGCAAGGCTAGCGCGACCATCAGCAACACGCGGCCCGGCTGGCGCGCGGCCGCCGCCCCCGCTACGAAATTGCCGGCCACTCCGGCCGCGCCATAGGCGAACAACAGCGGGCCGATCCACGACTGGCCGAAGCCCGCGTGCGATTGCAGCAGCGGCCGGACGAAAGTGTAGGCCATGAAATGGCCGGCCACGAGGAACAAGGTGACCAGCAGGCCAAGGCGCACCGCGGGATTCGAAAACTGCCCGGCCAGTTGGCGCGCGGACAGGCTGCGCACCGCCGGCAAGGGCGGCAAGGCCAGCCCGATCAGCAACAGCACAGCCGCGCACAGCGCCGCCATCGCGCCGAACGCGGCGCGCCAACCCGCCAGGTCGCCGATGAAGGCGCCCAGCGGCACGCCCAGCACGGACGCCACGGCCACGCCGCCGAAGATGATGGCCGTGGCCATCCCCACCGCCTGCGGCGGGACGATCCTGCCCGCCAGACCGCCGGCAATGGCCCAGATGCCGCCGATGCAGAATCCCACGAGCATCCGCGCCCCCAGGAACCAGGGCATGGACGGCGCCAGCGCGCTGGCCAGATTGGCGGCGGTCAACACGGCCAGCAGGCCGCAAAGCAGCCAACGGCGGTCGGCGCCATTAGCGCCGACAACGACAAGCGGCGCAAACAGCGCCGCCAGAATCGCGGGCACGAAGAGCATCAGGCCGCCCTCGCCCACCGACACATCCAGGTCGTGCGTGATGGGCACCAGCAAGCCCACCGGCAACATTTCGGTGGTGACGACGCTGAACGTGGCCAAGCCCGCGGCAAGGACGCCAAGCCAGGCGCGTCGGGAAGTCCGGACGGGCGGCTGAGGAAGGGTTTGAGCGGGTGAAGGCGTGGTGCGGGACATAGGACGGCGCGATCCGGAAAAGGCCCGTTGCCAGGCCGACCCCTACGCAGTCTACTGTTTCCAAGCAGCTGATAAAGTAGGCGAAAAGCGAAACACAAGGGACAATTCGTGGACAATAAACCCGCCCCTTCCCACCGTCTGGATCACATCGGCGATCTGCTGGCTTTCGTGCGCGTGGCCGATGCGCAGAGCTTCACCGCGGCCGCCGACAAGCTGGGCCTGTCGCGATCCGCCATCGGCAAGTGCATTACCCGGCTTGAGCAAGGCCTGGGCGCCCGGCTGCTGCATCGAAGCACGCGCAGCGTCAGCCTGAGCGACGACGGCCGGATCTTCTACGAGCACGCGCAGCGCATTCTGTCCGAAGTGGACAACGCCACCGATGCGATGGCCAGCCGCAAGCAAGCCCCGCGTGGCCGCCTGCGCATCGACCTGCCCGTGTCGCTGGGCCGCTTGCATCTGATGCCGATGCTGCGTGCCTACCTGCGCCGTTGGCCCGACGTGGAAGCAGAAGTCAGCTTCTCGGACGACTACACCGATCTGGTGCGCGACGGCATCGACGTGGCGATCCGCATCGGCGGCGAATCGGACAGCCGGCTGGTGCGACGCATGCTGGCGCCGCACCGGCTGATCACCTGCGCGGCGCCGGAATATCTGGAACGCCACGGCGCGCCGGCCACGCCCGATGCGTTGAATCAGCATCACACCCTGGTCTACACCCACGCGGGGCAACGGGTGCCGTGGCGTTTTGCCATCCAGGGCCTGGCGCGCCAGGTGCCGATGACCGGGCGCCTGCGGCTGGGGCATACCGAAGCCCTGCGCGATGCCGCGCTGGCGGGCGACGGGATCGCGCAACTGGGCGCGTTTCTGGTCGCCGACGACCTGCGCGCGGGCCGCCTGATGCCGGTGCTGGAATCCGTGGCTCCGCCGGGCGCGCCGGTCTGCGCCGTCTATCCGCACCGCCGGCACCTGTCGCCCAAGGTTCGCGTGCTGATCGACGAGATCGCCGGCGTCTGGAACACGGATCCGCCTTGGGCTCCCTACGCCCAGCCGATGCGCCCCTAACCCTTTGCATCACGCAGCTCGATCATCAACATCCATTAAACTGATGCAATTACTGCGGCGGGCCGCGCTGCCTAGCATACAAGCGCCCGCCAACTGCGGCTGGCCCCGCAGCGCACCGTCTTTGTTACCCGGAGTTTTCCCTTGAGCGATATCTTTCATTTCAGCCGCGGCACCGCCCCGCTGCTGATCTCCATCCCCCATTTGGGCAGCCAGATCCCCGACGTGCAACGCGCGCAGATGACGCCGCTGGGGCTGGAGTCCGGCGATACCGACTGGCATCTGGACACGCTGTACCAGTTTGCCCAGGCGCTGGGCGCGTCCGTGCTTGGCGCGCGCTATTCCCGCTATGTGGTGGACCTGAACCGCCCGCCCAACGACGAAAGCCTGTATCCCGGCCAGACCAAGACCGGCCTGTGCCCGACCCAGACGTTCCGCGGCGACGCGCTCTACCAGAACGACGCCGTGCTGACGGATGCCGAACGCGCGCACCGCCTGCAGACCTATTGGCAGCCCTATCACGCCCAGTTGCGTGAAGAGCTGGACCGCATCAAGGCCGAGCATGGCACCGTGCTGCTGTGGGAAGCCCATTCCATCGCCAGCGTGCTGCCGCGCCTGTTCGACGGCAAGCTGCCTGACCTGAACATCGGCACGTCCGACGGCGCAGCCTGCGCGCCGGACATCCTGGCGGCGGTCAAGCAACAGTTGGACGCCTGCGCCGACTACACCTGGGCGATCAACGGCCGCTTCAAGGGCGGCTACATCACGCGCCACTATGGCGCGCCGGCCGACAACATCCACGCGATCCAGCTGGAAATGTGCCAGTCCACCTACATGGATGAAACCCATCCCTACGGCTGGCGCGCCGACCTGGCGGGCAAGGTCATCCCGGTGGTCGAAGGCATGGTGCAAGCCGCCCTGCGGCAGACCACCGCGCGGCAGCGCTGACCCGCCGCCCCCGCCCAGGACACGCCAGGCGATGAACCGATTTTCGTTCAGCACGACGGAAAACTATCCGGAATGGAGCCTGTTGCTGACCTGGGTGGCGGTGGTGGAAGCCGCCTCCGTGTCCGGCGCGGCGCGCCTCTTGGGCCTGTCGCAGGCGGCGGTGTCGCAGCGGATCAAGCAGCTGGAAGGCGCGATGTCGACCGAACTGCTGGACCGCAGCACGCGGCCGGCGCGGCCCACGCCCGCCGGTGAACTCCTGTTCGACCATGCCGCGCGTTTGCTGGCCCAGGCCGGCGACATGACCGAAAGCGTGCGCAATCTGAGCCGGGCCAAACGGAACATCGTGCGCTTTGGCTGCGTGGATTCCTTCGCGGGTACCTTGGGGCCCACGCTGATCCACGGCCTGTCGGGCGCGTCGCGCCAGATCCGCCTCTGGTCCGGCATCACGCCCGTGCTGGACAAGCAGCTGGAAGACCGGCAACTGGACCTGGTGGTCACCACCAGCGCCGTGGCCGGCAAGCCCACCATCAAAAAGGTGAGCCTGTTCAGCGAACCCTACGTGCTGATCGTGCCGCGCACGATGGACATGGACAAGATCGATACGCTGAAGGAATTGGGCAAGCGCATGCAGTTCATCCGCTACAGCGCCCGTTCGTTCATTGGCGCCGAGATCGACCGCCTGATCGAATCACACGACGTGATGATCGAGCGCACCTTTGAATTCGACAATACGGATCCGCTGCTTAGCCTGGTTACGGCGGGCATCGGTTTCGCGATCAGCACGCCGCTGTGCATCTGGCAGTCACGCCATTTCGTGGACCAGTTGCGCGTTCTGCCGCTGGCGCCCTACCTGGGCGTGGCCCGTGCCGACGATCCCAGCCTGTCGCGCACGCTGTATCTGGCGGCGCGGCAGCAGGAGGTCGGCAAACTGCCCACCGAGGCCCGGGACGTGATCCTGATGGCGATGGAACGCCTGATCCAGAAAGACATCGCCCCGGCCCTGGGGCTGCCGCCCGCCACGCTGTGGCGCAGCATGCGGCGCTGATGGGGCGTTGACGGGGACGGCTGACGAGGCGCTGATGGGGCACTGATGGGGCGCATGAAAGCGCCCCTGAAGCGACATTAGCGCGGTGTCACAGCCCTGCCGTAAAAGCGGGAACCGCGTCGAACAGATCGCCGACCACGCCGTAATCCGCCACGCCGAAGATCGGCGCGTCGCCGTCCTTGTTGATGGCGACGATGGTCTTGGAATCCTTCATGCCGGCCAGATGCTGGATGGCGCCCGAAATGCCGACGGCCACGTACAGCGCCGGCGCCACGATTTTGCCGGTCTGCCCCACCTGCCAGTCATTCGGCGCATAGCCGGCGTCCACGGCGGCACGGGACGCGCCCAATGCCGCGCCCAGCTTGTGGGCCAACGGGTCCAGCAGCTTGAAGTTTTCGGCGCTGCCCAGCCCGCGCCCGCCCGACACCACCACGCGTGCCGCGCCCAGTTCCGGACGTTCGGACACTGCGAGCTCGCGGCTGACGACGCGCGCCCGGCCGCTGTCCGCCACGGCCGCCACCGTGTCCACCTGCGCGCTGCCGCCCTCGGCGGGCGCCGCGTCGAAGGCGGTCGGGCGGATCGTCGCCACGACGACCCCATACCCGCTTTTGACCGTCGCGATCGCGTTGCCCGCATAGATGGGCCGCTTGAACGTATCGGCCGACAACACCTCGACCACGTCCGACACCTGCGCCACGTCCAGCAAGGCGGCAATGCGCGGCCCCACGCTTTTGCCTTGCGTGGTCGCGGCCAGGAACAGATGCGAATACGCCCCCGCCACCGTCAGCGCCTGCGCGGCCAGGTTCTCGGCCAGGCCGTCGCCAAGATGCGGCGCGTCCGCCAGCAGCACTTTTTCAACACCCGCGGTACGTGCCGCGGCGTCCGCCACGGCTTGCGCGCCCGCGCCGGCCACCAGCACGTGAACCGGCCCACCCAGTCTGGCGGCGGCGGCAATGGCGCTGCGCGTTGCGCCGGCCAGCACGCGGTTGTCGTGTTCGGCAATAACCAGGACCGTCATCAGATCACCTTCGCTTCGTTTTTGAGTTTGTCGATCAACGCGGCCACATCCGCCACCTTGATGCCAGGCGCCCGTGCGGCGGGTTCTTCCACGCGCAACGTTTCCAGGCGCGACCCCGGGTCCACGCCCAGCGCGTCGGGCGTCAGGACGTCCACGGGCTTTTTCTTGGCTTTCATGATGTTGGGCAACGTGACATAGCGCGGCTCGTTCAGGCGAAGGTCGGCGGTGATGATGGCGGGAAGCACCAATTCCAGCACTTCCAGGCCGCCGTCCACCTCCCGGGTCACGCGCGCCACGCCGCCGTCGATACCGATCGCGCTGGCGTTGGTGGCTTGCGGCCACCCCAACAGCGCCGCCAGCATTTGCCCGGTCTGGCAGGCGTCATCGTCGATCGCCTGTTTGCCCAGGATCACCAGCGCGGGCTGCTCCCGCTGCACGACGGCGCACAGCAGCTTGGCCACGGCCAGCGGCTGCAACGAGGCGTCGGTCTGCACCAGCACGCCGCGGTCGGCGCCAATCGCCAAGGCGGTGCGCAGCGTTTCCTGCGACGCCGCCGCGCCGCAACTCACGGCAACCACCTCCGCTGCCGCCCCCTGCTCTTTCAAGCGCACGGCCGCTTCGACGGCGATTTCATCGAACGGGTTCATCGACATCTTGACGTTGCCGATGTCCACCTCACTCTGGTCGGCCTTGACGCGCACCTTGACGTTGTAGTCCACCACGCGCTTGACCGCGGTTAGTACCTTCATGCGAACACTCCTGGATTAAGGATTCTTGGACTGCCTCCGCGCTAGCGGCACGCGGGGCAGGAACAGTCAGGCGGCATGCGGCGCGGCCACGCGCAAGTCCAGTTGCACCGCATCCGGCCCGTCGCCGGCCTCGACGGTGAAGCCGAACGCCTGCGCCGGGCCGGCGTCTCGCGCCAGCGAGCCGGCGACCAAGACGGGCGACGCGGATGGCCCCCCACCGAAACCCGACACGGCGGCCTGGGCCGCGCCACGCAGCACGAACAGGTTCAAGACCCGCACCGGGCCGCCCAGCAAGCGGGACTGGAACGCGACGTCGCCGGCAAAGGCCGTCGGCACGCCGGGCAGCAAGCGGATCTCCTTGCCGTCGCCTTGCAGCGTCACGCCTTGCCCCGACAGCACGACCGATACGCGGTCATGTCCGGGGAACCGGGAATACGGGCCGTCGCGATCGATATCCGCGATGCTGACGCGCCACCGCGGCACCGGCTGCGTATCCACGGCCAGCGTCCGGGTGACGCCCGCGCCGTTCTTCCACGGCTCGGGCGGCAAGCGCAACCAGTCCGCCTGCGCGATGCGCACGCGCTCAGGAGACGGCGCCAAGGCCGTACTTCCCGGTCAGCAACGCACCGCTTTCGAAACGGCCGATGTCGTAAGGCTTGAGCGACACGTCGGTCGCCAGGCCCAACGCCTCTTGCGCCAGCACGCGGCCCACGGTGGGCGACAACTTGAAGCCATGGCCCGAAAACCCGAAGCCCACGATCAAGCCCGCCACGCCAGGCACGCGGCCCAAGACGGGATTCCAGTCCGGCGTCACGTCGTACACGCCGGTCCAGGATGACGCCAGCCCGGCGGTCTCATAGGCCGGGAAACGCGCCGCCACCTGCTCGCCGACTTCCGCCACATAGTCCAGCGGGATGTCGCCCTGTTCGGCGTCGCTCTTTTGCAGCGCCTCGCCCACGATGCCCTCGCTGACCAGCATCTGGTTGCCGCCGTAGCTGCGGCAATACAGCATGCCGGGGGACGCCAGGTCCTTGTAGACCGGCATCGAATAGGTGTAGGGCGCGGCCTCGCATTCCAGCGCCAGCACCGCGTGGCGTTCCGGCACGACGGGCATGGACACCCCCGTCCAGGCGGCCAGCTCCGACGTCCAGATGTTTTGCGTGCTGATCACCAGCGGACTGGCGTAATCGCCTTCCGAGGTGGACACGCCGACCACCCGGCCGCCCTCGACCCGCAGGCCAAGAACGTCGACGTTTTCGCGGATGGTGACGCCGCGGCGGCGCGCCCCGCGCGCAAAGCTGGTCGCCACCAGATACGCGTCGGCAAAGCCGGCCTCGGGCTCAAAGCCGATCAGCGCCGCGTCGTCGAACGAAGCGATGGGCAGCAATTCATGCGCCTGGGCGGCGGTCAGCAGTTCCAGCGCGATGCCCTGCGCGCGCTGCTGCGCAAGGGCGCCACGCAACGGCTCCAGCTTGTCGTTGTCGGCCGCGCTGATCAGATAACCGCACTTGACCAGGCCGCAAGAGGCCTCGTCATCGCCCACGTAGCTGGCGAAATTGTTGAACACGTTCCAGGACCGCTGGGCCAACTCCACGTTCTCGCGCACCGAATAATGGGTGCGCAGAATGCCGGACGATTGCGACGTCGTGCCGGCGCCAATCGTCGCCCGGTCCAGCACCAGCACATTCTTTGCGCCCAGCTCGGCCAGATGGAAGGCTACCGAGCTGCCGATCACGCCGGCACCAATCACGATCACGTCAAAACTTTTCACGGACAAGGCTCCAAGGACAAGTGGCGCGAGTGTGAACCCGCCCTTTCCCTGCCGCCGCAATATAAGCAGCGCGAATACTTAATAAAGCCGCCGATGAAATGCCGCCCGCCGTGGCGGATTGCTTAAGCACGACGAATTTTGACCATCGCCGCTCCTTATATTCACGCCGCCGCGCAGCTGCCGGGTGACAGTCTGCCCTGCCGCGCCCCAGCGTGCCGGCGACATGATATCTATCGGTCAAACTACATTCAGTAGGGGAAAAATATGAACATGACTCGCCGCGCCATGCTGGTGCGCACCGCAGCTTTGGCGGGCGCCAGCGCCCTGGGCTTTCCCATGGTCGGCCGCGCCGCCAACGCCTCGTACACCTATGGCGGGTCGGCCTGGCTGGGCCACTATTCGGCCTACATCGCCTTGAAGACGGGCCTGTTCGCCAAGCAGGGCCTGGACATCAAGTGGCAGAGCTTCGCCACGTCGTCGGACCGCATGAGCGCCGTGATGGCCGGCAACATCGATTTGGCCGGCACCGGCGTCGTCTCGTCGCTGGCGCTGATGGCCGCGGGCGCACGCCAGTTCCAGGTCATCGCCACGCCCAACAACTTCGGTCGTGCCGAAGGCGTGCTGGTGCGCGACGACGTGAAGTCCGTGGCCGACCTGAAGGGCAAAAAGATCGGCGTGACCTACGCGTCCAGCGCCCATGTGCTGCTGCTGGATGTGCTGCGCCAGGCCGGGCTGAACCCCGATCGCGACGTCTCCATCATCAATCTTCCCGCCACCAACCTGCTGTCTGCCTATCAGGGCAAGCAGATTGACGCGGCCGTGGCCTGGACGCCGGCGTTCGACCGCATCAAGGCCGTGCCGGGCACCCACGTGCTGTTGGACGACACCGCATTCTCGCTCTACAAGCAGTACGCCATCACCCCCGGGCCGGACGTGTTGCTGACGCATGCCAAGCTGGGGCGCGAGAACCCGGAAGCCGTGAAGAAATTCCTGCACGCCGTCTTCCAGGCCAACGCCATGCTCACCGCGCAACCCGAAGAGGCCGCCGGCGTGCTGCTGGAACTGACCGGCCTGTCCAAGGATGACCAACTGGCCGTCATCAAGCAGACGCAGTGGTATTCCGCCGCCGACCAGAGGGGCCTGATGGTGGACCCGGGCAATTTCGTCGCCGGCATGCAGCAACTGGCCGAGATGCTGGTGACGCTCAAGCAGATCGACAAGGCGCCCCAGGTCAAGGACTGGGTCCAGGCCTCGTACCTGTAAGCGGGACATTCGCCTATGTCCTCGCGTTCGTCTTCAAGGGAAACTCGGCTGATCTGGGTCAGCGTGCTTTCGCTTCTTGGTTTCCTGTTGCTGTGGGAAGGCTTGTGCCGCGCCGGCGCGGTCGATCCCATCTTCCTGCCCGCGCCGTCCCAGGTCCTGGCGCGGGCCTTGTCGCTATCCGACCAGGGCACGCTGTTCTACAACGTGCTGGCCTCGACCCGCCGCGTGATGGTGGGTTTTCTGGCCGCGGTCATCGTCGCCATTCCGCTGGGCATCCTGCTGGGCACCTCAAAAGTGGCGCGTGCGGTGTTCGACCCCATCATCTCGTTCCTGCGGCCCTTGCCTTCCATGAGCTGGATCCCGCTGTCGCTGCTGTGGTTCGGCATCACCGAAACGCAGAAATACAGCATCGTGTTCATGGGGTCGTTCGTGCCGGCGCTGTTGTACGTGATGGAAGCGTCGCGCAGCATCGACCCGGTGCTGGTGCGGGCGGCGCGCAACCTGGGCGCCAACCGCTGGCAGGTGATGCGCGAAGTGCTGTTTCCGGGCTGCCTGCCGCAGATTCTGTCGGGCATGAAGATCATCCTGGGCCTGTCCTGGACCTGTGTGATTTCAGCGGAACTGGTGGCGTCCAAGGAAGGCCTTGGGTTCATGATCATGAACGGCAAGGAGTTTTTCCAGACCGACACCGTGGTGCTTGGCATGGTGCTGATCAGCTTCACCGTGCTGGTGACCGATCTGTGTTTGCGGCTTCTTGAACGATGGGTGCTGGCATGGCAACGATGAACGACACGATGATCCAGCTGAAAGGCATCTCGAAATCCTATGGCGACGTGCCGGTGCTGGACAGCGTCGACCTGGAGGTAAAGCGGGGCGAATTCCTGGTGCTGCTGGGCGCGTCCGGCTGCGGCAAGTCCACCTTGCTGAACCTGATGGCGGGCTTCATCACGCCTAACACCGGCACCGTCGCCATCAACGGCCGCATCGTCACCGACGTGACCGCCGCCTGCGGCATGGTGTTCCAGCAGTACGCGCTATTTCCGTGGCGCACCGTGCAGGAAAACGTGGAATTCGGCCTGAAGATGCGCGGCCTGTCCAAGCAGGAACGCGCGCCCATTGCCCGCAAATACATCGAAATGGTGGGGTTGAAAGCGGCGGCCGACAAGTATCCGCACGCGCTATCCGGCGGCATGAAGCAACGCGTATCGATTGCGCGGGTGCTGGCCAACGACCCGGACGTGATGCTGTTCGACGAGCCGTTCGCGGCGCTGGACGCGATGACGCGGCAGGTGCTTCAGGACCAGCTGCTGTCCATCTATGAGCAAAGCGGCAAGACGATTGTCTTCATCACGCATTCGATCGACGAGGCGCTGACGCTGTCCACCCGCATGGCGGTGATGGGCTCCAAACCCGGCCGGATCGTGCAAGACATCCACAACGACCTGCCGCACCCGCGCAGCGCCGACGTGCAGTTGTCGCCGCGCTTCGTAGAACTGAAGCGGTCCATCTGGGAACGCGTGCAGGAAGAAGTCACGCGCAGCATGGAACTGGCCGTATAGGGCGCAGCCGCCCTCCCCGCGCGACACGGATCCTACGGCAGCTCGCGGAATACGGCGACGGTGATGTTGAAGTACGGGATCTTCTGCCATTGCTCCCGGACATAGCTGGGCGTCTCGACGCCCATGCCAACCATCACCGTGGGACCGTCCGACGGGTAGCGCGTGGAATACGGGGGTGAGCCCCATCCGCAACAGACGAACGCCAGCGGCGGCATGCCGAATACCTTGTGCAGATGGGCCTCCATGCGCGCCGCCGCTGCGCCACTTACGCGGTAGCTGGCGGTCAAGGGCTTCATCTGCATGTCGTCTCCACGCTCGCAGCCCAGGTACTCGACGTAGTCAGGCTTTCGCCCCATCGCCCGCAGAAAATCCTGGCAAGGCGTATCCGGCCGCGCCAGCCCTTCCGCGCGGCCGTGGGCGTCCCAGTCGGCCAAGGCGTCCGCCAAGGTCGGACCCGGGTCCTGGCTCGGCGTCTGCGCCCACGCGGCGCCCGTCAGCCCCAGCAGGCAAATCAGCGATACGGCGCGGCCGAGGCTCGTGTGGCACGACATCCTGTTCACGGCATCCTCGACATCGGATCGGCAGTCACGGGCGTCACGTCCTGCCATACGCCCATGCTGCGCCCTTCTTCGGCCAGGAATTCCACCAGCGCCGGCAGCGAGGCGTCCATCGGCCGGTTGGCTTGCAAGCGCATCACGTAGCCCCATGAGCCGGGCATGCGCAGCTGGGGCATCAGCGGCACCAACCGGCCACTGGCCAGATCTTCGTCGATCAGCGGCGCGCGGCCCAGCGCGATGCCGACCCCGGCGGCGGCGGCCGCGACGATGGTGCTCAGCCCGCTCAGCACCATCGGGGCCTGCCGGTCGGAATCGGCCAGGCCCAGCCGGTGGCTCCACGTGCGCCAATCGGTTTCGGGGCTGTCGATGTGCTTCTCTTCCAGCCAGCGATGGCGCAGGAAGACGCGGGGATCGTTGCGGTCGGCTTCGGCGATCAGCGCGGGGCTGCATACCGGCACGACGGTTTCGGTCATGAGCGGTATGTCGCCCGGTTCGGCCAGATGCGGCCCCTGGGCCCGCACGTGCAGGAACGCCAGGTCGATGTCTTGCGTCTTCCAGGCGGGGTCCTGGCTGGCGTGCAGGTAAACCTGGACGCCGATGTCGGGGTGCAGCGCGATGAAGCGGCCGATGCGCGGCGCCAGCCACAAGGCGGCCAGCGACGGATTGGCCGATACGTTCAGCGTATAGCGCCGGCGGTCGCGCGCCGTGGCCCGCGCGTGGCGGCAGGCGGTATCCAGAAGGGTCAAGGCCTGTTGTACGGAAGCCAGCAAATCGGCGCCCGCTTCGGTGGTTTCGGCGCGGCGAACGGTGCCCCCGCGCCGCAGCAACGGTACGCCCAAGTCGGTTTCCAACGCACGCAACTGGTGGCTGACGGCGCTCTTGGTGACGTGCAGTTCCGCAGCGGCGCGGCTCAGACTGCCCAGCCGGGCAACGGCTTCAAAGGCGCGCAAGGCAGCGAGCGGCGGCGTGTGGGTGGGAAGGTCGGCCATGGGTTGAGTTTATCTCAACCCATGATTGAAAAACTATCGCTTTCGCGCGCGCATCGGATCAGTGACCATTCAGGCTCTGGATGGAGCATTGATATGTATTTCGACTCTCGATTGTGGCAACTGACCGCGGGCCTGCGCGCCAGCATGGCCGGCGGGATCTTCCTGGGCCTGCTGGCGCTGGCGGCCGGCATCGCCCGCTACGTGTTCCTGGGCCAATTGCTGGCGCGCGTGTTCGACGGCGCGCCCTGGCAGGACTGGATCGCACCCGCCTTGTGCGTGGGCGCGATGGTGCTGCTGCGCGCCGGGTTCGACCACTGGCGCACGGTGCAGGCCAACCTCACATCGGCCGCGATTCAGCAGACGTTGCGCGGCAAACTATACGACCGCATCGTTGCCCTGGGACCGGCCTGGTTCGCCAGCCAGCGCACCGGCGGCGTCATGCTGACAGTGGTGGACGGCGTCGAACAGTTGCAGACGTTCTTCGGCCAGTACCTGCCGCAAGTCGCCATCGCGGCGGCCGCGCCCTTTGCCATCTTTGCCGTGATCGCGTTCTGGGACGTGCCCACCGCGCTGGTCTTCCTGGCCGCGGCGCTGTTCGCGCTGTTCGGCCCGATGGCGGTCCACATGCTGGACCGCCGCGCCAGCCAGGCACGCACCCGCGCGCTGAATGCCTTCGGCGAAGACTTCCTGGACGCGGTGCAAGGCTTGCCTACCCTGAAGTCGTATGGCCAGGGCAAGGCCTGGGGCCAGCGTCTGGCCGCACGCGCGCGCAGCCTGTCGGACAACACCTTCTGGGTGCTGTCGGTCAGCCTGCTGACGCGTGGCATCAGCGACCTGGGCGTGGCGTTGGGCGCGGCGCTGGCCCTGACGCTGGGCGCCTGGCGCGTCGCTGCCGGCGACATGAGCGTCGAAGCCCTGCTGATCGTGCTGATGGCGGGCACGGAGATCTTCCGCCCCTTGCGCGACCTGCGGTCGGTCTTGCACCGCGGCATGCTGGGCCAATCCGCCGCCGTCAGCATCCACGCGCTGATGGATGCGAAGCCGTTGACGCCGGTGCCGGACACCGGCGCCGCAAGCGCCGCGCCCGCCCGGCTGGCGCCCACCATCGAATTCGACGATGTGGCGTTCTCGTACACGCCCGAGCGCCCCGCCCACCAGGGGCTGGCGTTTCGCATCGCGGCCGGGGAACGCGTAGGCATCGTCGGCCCCAGCGGCGCGGGCAAGTCCACCATCGTGCGCTTGCTGCTACGCGAAGGCGTGCCTCAGTCGGGCAGCATCCGCGTCGGCGGCCATGACGTGAACACGCTGGACACGCAGATGCTCCTGTCGCACATCGCGCTGGTCAGCCAGGACATCACGCTGTTCCACGGCACCATCGACGACAACCTGCGTCTGGGGCGCCCCGACGCCACCCATGAACAGGTGCGCGCGGCGGCCCGCGCCGCCAATATCGACGACTTCATCATGGCGCTGCCAGACGGCTACGCCACCCGCATTGGCGAACGCGGCCTGCAACTGTCGGGTGGCCAGCGCCAGCGCGTGGCGATCGCCCGCGCGCTGCTGCGCGACGCGCCCATCCTGATCCTGGACGAAGCGCTGTCGTCGGTGGACACCGAAAACGAAGCCCTGATCCAGCAGGCGCTGGACCGTCTGATGGCGGGCCGCACCACGCTGATCCTGGCCCATCGCCTGGCCAGCGTGATCGGCGCCGACCGCAGCCTGGTGCTGGACCAGGGCCGCGTCGTGGAAGCCGGCCCGCATGCCGACCTCATGGCGCAACGGGGGCTGTACTACCGCCTGATGCACGAGCAGGCAGCCGCGCACCAGAACCCGTCGGCCGGCTTGCCGTCCGCCGCGGGCAACCCGATTTCCGCCATGCAACCGGCGGACGCGCCCGACGCCAACCGGGACGACAAGCAGGGCCCCGCCCTGCGCTCGCTGGACGAAGACGCGGAACACGTCGGCTGGCGCGCCACGCTGGGCACGCTGCTGTCGGTGGTGCGGCCCTGGCGCGGCACGCTCGCCGCAACCATCCTGCTGGGCGTGGCGCGCGTGGCGGCGTTCATCGGCGTGGGCGTGTTCAGCGCATTGATCGTGGCCGCCATCCGCGACGGCCGAGAGACTTCCGGGCTGATCGTCGGGCTGTTGATCGCCGCGCCGCTGGCCGCGCTGTTCCACTGGCTGGAATCGTGGCTGGCGCATGCCATGGCATACCAGCTGCTGGCCGACATGCGGGTCAAGCTTTACGACAAGCTGGAACGCCTGGCGCCCGCCTACCTGCTGCAACGCCGGTCCGGCGACCTGGTGGCACTGGCGACGCAAGACGTCGAGATGGTCGAGTACTTCTATGCGCACACCATCGCACCCGCCATCGTGTCGGTGCTGGTGCCGCTGTCGGTACTGGGTTTCCTGGGCGTATACAGCTGGCCGGTGGCCTTGGCGCTGCTGCCCTTCCTGGCCTATGCCCTGGTATCGCCGGTGCGCGGCCGCCGCCACATCGACGCGCTGGGCGACAAGGCCCGCCACGCCCTGGGCGAAATGAGCGCCCACACCACCGACACCATCCAGGGCCTGGCTGACCTGACGGCGTTCCAGGCCACGGGCCGCCGGCGCGACCATTTCCTGAAAGTCGCCGACCACTACCGCATCCGCCGCCTGGACATCCTGCGCGACCTGTCCCGTCAGACCGCATGGTTCGAAGTGGCAATGGGACTGGGCGGCCTGGCGGTGGCCGTCGTCGGCGCATTGCAGGTGTCGGCCGGCACGCTGTCGGCCAGCATGCTGCCCCTGCTGGTGTTGATCGCGCTGGCGACCTTCCTGCCCGTCTCCGAAATCTCGCAGGTCAGCCGGCAACTGGCCGACACCATCGCCGCCACGCGCCGCCTGCACGTGGTCGCCAACGAACCGGAACCCGTCACCGACGGTCCGCTGGCGCCGCCGGTGGCGACGCACGGCCTGTCACTGGCGTTCGAACATGTCAGCTTCGCCTATCCGGGCAAGCAGGAAGATACGCTGAAAGACCTGAGCTTCAAGGCGCCCGCCGGCGCCACGGTCGCGGTGGTGGGCGCATCCGGCGCGGGCAAGAGCACGGTTGCCAGCCTGCTGCTGCGCTTCTGGGACCCGCGCCAGGGCGTCGTAAGGCTGGACGGCGTCGACGTGCGCCAACTGCAATTGGACGGCCTGCGCGAACGCGTGGCGCTGGTCACCCAGGACACCTATCTGTTCAACGACACGCTGGAAGGCAACATCCGGCTGGCGCGTCCCGAAGCCACGCCCGACGACCTGGCCCGCGCACTGGACCAGGCGGCGCTGACGGACTTCGTGCGCGCGCTGCCCGAAGGCCTGGCCACCCCCGTGGGCGAACGCGGCGTGCAGTTGTCGGGCGGGCAACGCCAGCGCATCTCGATCGCCCGGGCCTTCCTGAAGAATGCGCCGGTCCTGATCCTGGACGAGGCCACCTCGCACCTGGACACCTTGTCCGAGATGCAGGTGCGCGGCGCGCTGGACACCCTCATGCGCCATCGCACCACGCTGGTGATCGCGCACCGGCTGTCCACGATTCGCGATGCCGACCTGATCCTGGTGCTGGATCGCGGCACCTTGGCGGAGGCCGGCACGCATGACCAGTTGCTGAGAAAGCAAGGGGCCTATGCGCGCCTGGCCAGCCACCAGGGCGGCTACGCGGTCAATAGCGCAACGTCTCTACCGACGTAGCGTTGGCACGTACCTCTGCGTCGGTGAACCAGACGCGCTTGTTGCCGAAACGGTTGTACAGGTCGAACTGGTCCCCGGCGTGGACGGACGGCGTGCCGTCCGGGCCGACGAAACCGCTTTGCCCTGGTGCGACCACGTCCACGGCACGCACGCCCCGGCCGTCGAACACCGTCATGTTGTTTTCGGTGCCGCGGTTCTGGGTGGCCGGATAACTCAGCACCGCCTTGCTGTCCGCCTGCGGCACGCCCAGGAAGTTCTTGGGCGCGAACACCATCGGCGGCGCGGGGATGCGCCACGCGGCGGGGTCCTGACCATAC
>Ga0307412_10000253_pt1 | contig 34652 bp, 34 predicted proteins | sample DK1Cmetagenome_3_FD_203823 | JGI IMG/M metagenome (GOLD analysis project Ga0307412, IMG submission 203823) | Maize rhizosphere microbial communities from greenhouse at UC Davis, California, United States - DK15-C-1 | ecosystem: Host-associated > Plants > Roots > Rhizosphere > Soil | place: USA...
CCGAGTTCTTCCACCTGAACCGCTTCGAGAGCGTCGACCAGTTGCAGGCAGGCAGCAGGCAGTACATCCGTTACTACAATCACGATCGCATCAAGCTCAAGCTAAAAGGCCTGAGCCCGGTGCAATACCGAGCGCAGGCCTTCGGGCTTTAGCTTCTGACGTCCAACTTCTGGGGGTCAGTTCAGAAACAGGCGGCTTTTTCTTTTGGGGCGCCGCGCCGCGATGGCGGGCGCGGTGGGCGGCAAGGGTGGTCAGCGCGTGTCGGGTGCGAAGCCGGACCGGTAGCGGGCGTTGTCGGTGACGTTCTCGGTGGCGCCGATGTTGGCCACGGCGGGCACGGCGGCGCTGGCGGCCTTCATGGCCATGGCGGCTTGCCATTCCTGCACCTGCGGATTGCCCATCGCGACCCGGTAGGGTTGCAGCGGCGTCAGGCCTTCGATGGTGCCCAGGTCGTTGGCGCTGCCGGCGCGTTGCGCCAGCGGATCCGGCTGTGCCGAGAAATCGTCAACTGCGCGACGCATGCGCGTATCGGCGTACTGGTCGCGCAAGGCGTCCACGTGAGTGTGCGGTGCAGGCGGCAGGCGCGGCGCATCGGCGCCCACATGGGCATTCCGGGCGAAGACGCCGAAGGCTGCGGGCGGGTCGGCGTCGCGCAGGCGGGCGACGCGCTGGGCTTCCCAGGCCGTGGCGGCCTGCGCGGCGCGCTGGGCCTGGCGGGCGGCGGCGTTTTGCGCCACGCGTTCGGCTTCCCACGCGGGGCGGGTATCGTCCAGCATCGGGATGCGCGCCGGGTAGGGCGCGGCAACGCGAGGAATGGCGGAGATCGCAGCGACGTTCATGCGGGGCTCCCTGTCGTGGTGGGCCAGAAGTTTGGTCTGTCCAGCGGGTGACAAGTTCACTGTAACAGGACGGGAAGGCCGAAAAAAGCCCCCACGCTTCGCCCGCTGCGCGAGCTTGCTGCCCCCCGAGGGGGCTTTTTTGCCTTGGGGCGGCCCGACGGCAAAAAAAGCCCCCACGCTGCGCGAGCTTGCTGCCCCCAAAGCCAAAAAAAAGCCCCCGGCCGAAGCCTGGGGCCGAGCGGCGGCGTCCCGGGGGGCGGCGCCGTACCAGGCGGGCGGCGGGACGGGACTCCGGCGGGATTTCCCGGCCATGCCGCCAGCCCAAAACCGGTCAGGGCTTGGTGGCCTGCATGGACGGGCGTTGGCTGAAGGCTTCGTACCAGGCGGCGGTGGCGGGGTGGCCGTCGCGCCAGTTCAGGTCGGGGAAGCGGAAGTCCAGGTAGCCCAGCGCGCAGCCGATGGTGATGACGCCGATGTCCAGGCGGCCTTGCAGCGACGCGGCGTGCTTTTCGATCAGGGCCAGGCCGTCGCGGACCTTGCCCAACTGGCCGTCAATCCAGCCGTCCCAGCGCAGCGCTTCGGGGCGCAGCGCGGTTTCATAGCGCGCCAGCAAGGCGGCGCCCATCATGCCGTCGGCCATCGATTGCTGCGTCAACACCTGCCAGCGGGTGCCGTCGGTGGGAAACAGCGCGCCGCCGCCCAGTGCGTTCAGGTATTCGCAGATCACGCGGCTGTCGAAGATCGACTGGTCGTCGTCGGTGATGAAGGTCGGCACCTGGCCCAGCGGGTTGCTGGGAATGATCGTCTGGTCACGGGCAACAGGGCCAGCGGCGCTGGGCAGCTTTTCGATGCGGTCGGCCAGTCCGAGTTCATGCGCGACGACCATGCATTTACGGACGAACGGCGAAGCAGGCGAGTGGAAGATCTTCATGGGAGGTCCTTGGCGGTAGAGAGGCGTCAGTGTTGTGCATGGGCCAGGTGTTGTCCAGCCACCCAGCCGAACGTCAGGGCGGGGCCCAGCGTGATGCCGGGAGCCGGATAGGCGCCGCCCATTACGGAGTGCATGTCGTTGCCGGCCACATACAGGCCGGGGATGGGTGCGCCCGTGGCGTCCACGGCCTGGGCGTTGGCGTTCGCCGCGATGCCGCAGGCGGTGCCGATGTCGCCGGCGTAGACCTTGACGGCGTAGCAGGGGCCGGCGGCAAGCGGCGCCAGGCAAGGGTTGGGCTGATGGTCGGGGTCGCCCAGATAGCGGTTGTAGGCGGTGCCGCCTTTGCCGAAATCCGGGTCCTGGCCTTGCGCCGCATAGGTGTTGTAGCGCGCGACGGTGGCTTCCAGTGCGTCGGCCGGCACGCCGATCTTCGTGGCCAATGCGGCCAGCGTCGGCGCCTGGATCAGATAGCCGGCGTCGATCAGGTGCTGGCGGGGGCGGCCGCCCGGCAATGCCAGGCCCAGCCCCCAGGTATCGATGAACCGCTGGTCGCAGATAAGGAACGCCGGGATGCTGGGCACGGTCTCGTTGCTGCGTTGCATGCCCTGCACGAACTCGTGATACGACGTGGATTCGTTTACGAAGCGCTTGCCCGCGCTGTTCACGGCAATCAGGCCGGGCTTGGCGCGGTCCCACACCAGATGCGGGTAATGCAGGCGCTTGCCATCGGCGGATTCCAGGATGGATATCGGCGCCCAGAACGCGGGGCTGGCGTAGCCGGCGCCCAGGGCGGCGCCCGCCTGTTCCGACAGCCGGATGCCGTCGCCGGTGTTGTCGCGCGGGGACATGGACCAGTCGCCGCTGGGTTGCGGATAGGTGCGCGCGCGGCGCTCACGGTCCCAGGGAAAGCCGCCGGTCGCCATCACCACGCCTCGCCGCGCGCGGACGTTCAAGGTTTTTCCCTCCCGCTTGAGCGATGCGCCCAGCACGCGGCCCGCGGCGTCGCGGTGCAGGACCTGCACCGGCGCGTCCAGCCAGTATTCGACCCCGCGCGTGATCACGCCATGGAATAGTTGCGCGGCCAAGGCGTTGCCCAGCAGCAGCCGGGTGCCACGATGGTAGCCGCGCACGCGGTCCGCCACGAAGCGCAGCACCAGCTTCATGCTGTGGCGCCAGGCGGCGATGGAACGCGTGGCGCGAAGCAAGTGGCGCACATCGGTGATGTTGACCATCATGCCGCCCAGCACGGTGAATTCCTTCAACGGGTCGCGCAACGTGCGGAAGTGGCGGCCCAGTTTGCGGCCGTCGAATTCCACCGGGTCCAGCGACCGGCCGCCCAGCGCCGCGCCCGGCAGATCAGGGTAGTAGTCGGGCGACGCGGTGCGCGCGGCTACGTCCAGGAAACCGCGTGACACCAGGTAATCCATCATGCGCGGGCCGGCGTCCAGATACGCGCGCTTCATGTCGTCGGACGCCGCGGCGCCGACGGTCTGCGCAAGATAGGTCCAGACCTTGTCGAAGTTATCGGGGTGGCCGGCGGCGTCGGTCTGGGCGTTCAACGGTATCCAGAGCGCGCCGCCGGAAATCGCCGTCGAACCGCCAATGCGGTGGGTCTTCTCGACCAGCAAAACGTCCAGCCCTTCCGCGTGCGCGGTCAGCGCCGCCGCCATGCCGCCTGCTCCGGAGCCGACCACCAGCGCGTCGACCTCCTTGTCCCACTTGATGCTGTCCATGCTGCTTATGCTCCCGACCCGCCCAGCGATTTGCCGCCATCAACGAAGAGGACCTGGCCCGTAATGAAATCCATGTGCGGCGCGGCCAGGAAGGACACGGCATTGGCGATGTCTTGCGGTTGGCCCGCGCGGCCGGTCGGCTGCAACGCCAGTTGCGCGGCCAGGCGTTCAGGCGTCAGGTTGCGCAAGAGCGGCGTATCGACAAGCCCCGGGGCGATGGCGTTGACGAGTATCCCGCGCCCGGCCAGCTCCATCGCGGCGGCGCGGGTGTAGCCGACCAGCGCGGCCTTCGAGGCCACGTAGTGGGGATGGTTCTTCGCGCCTAGATAGGCGCGCGATGCGATGTTGACGACCTTGGCGCCGGCCGCCATGGTGCGCGCGGCTTCCTGCGTCAGCGTGGCCACCGCCAGCAGGTTGACGTCGAACGCGCGGCGGTAATCGTCCGAATCGACTTCGAAGAACTTGCGTTCGTCGAATAGGCCGGCGTTGTTGACCAACGCGGCCAAGGGCGCAAGCGTGCGGACCAGCGCGCGCGTGGCGGCTTCGTCGGTCAGGTCCACCACGCGGTGCGTAACCGTCAGCCCCTGCGCTTGCAGCGCTTTGGATTCCTGTTCCGCCAGCGCACCGTTGCGGTCTGCCATCACGACGCTGAAGCCGTCGCGCGCCAGGCGCTCGACGATTGCCAGGCCCATGCCGCTGGCGCCTCCCGTGACCAATGCCGTACCCAGATCCATGATGTCTCCTTATACGGCCAGGTAGCCGCCGTCCACGGGCAGCACCACGCCGTTCACATAGCTGGCCATGTCCGAGGCCAGGAACAGGACGGGGCCGACGATTTCGTCCGCGCGGCCGGCGCGCGCCAGCGGGGCGCGGTTCATGTACCAATCGGTGCCGTGGGCTTGCGCGCGCTGGCCCGCCGTCATCTCGGTCTCCATCAGGCCGGGCGCCACCGCGTTCACGCGCACGCCATGGGGGCCGAGGTCGCGGGCCAGCACTTCGGTGAACGAGCGCACGCCGCCCTTGGACACCACGTAGCCCGCGGTCGAGATGCCGCAGCCGTATGCCACGATGGAGCACAGGTTGACGATGACGCCGCGCGTGGCCTTGAGCTGCTCGACAAATGCATGGGTGACGTTGAACGTGCCTTGCAGGTTGACCTGCATGACGCGGTCCCAGATGGCGGGCGTTTGCGGGTCGTCGAACGGCGCGCGCGCCGAGATCCCGGCGTTGTTGATCAGGATGTCCAGATCGCCGTGGCGCGCCGCGCAGTGGGCCGCGAAGGCGCGGACGGCGTCGGCGTCGGTCACGTCCAGCACGGCGTCCGACGCCCGGCCGCCCGCGTCGCGGATCGCCTGCGCGGTGCCTGCGGCCAGCGCCGCGTCGATATCCGCCACGATCACCGCCGCGCCCTGCCGGGCGAAGCCCTGCGCGATGGTGGCGCCCAGGCCGCGCCCGGCGCCTGTGACGAGAACCCGCTTGTCTTGCATCATCGATGTCATGGTCTGTCCTTCGCGGCGCGTCAGGCGCCCAGATAGGCGCGCTGCACGCCTTCGTCGCTGGCGAGCCGCGAGGATTCGCCTTCCAGGGCGATCTCGCCGTTTTCCAGGATGTAGGCGTAGCTGGACACCGACAGTGCCAGCTTCACGTTCTGTTCCACCAGCAGGATGGTGATGCCCTGTTCGCGGTTCAGTCGCAGCACGATGTCGAAAATCTGCTCGACCACTAGGGGCGACAGTCCCATTGATGGCTCGTCCAGCAAAATCATGCGCGGCCGTGCCATCATGGCGCGGCCCGTGGCCAGCATCTGCTGTTCGCCGCCGGACAGCGTGGCCGCCTTTTGCTCGAACCGTTCCCGCAGGCGCGGGAAGGTGTCGCAGACCATGTCCAGGTCCTGCTTCACCGCGGTGCGATCGCGGCGCAGGTAGGCGCCCATTTCCAGGTTCTCGCGCACGCTCATGTCGCGGAAGATCTCGCGGCCTTCGGGCACCTGCACGATGCCGCGGCCCACCACGGCGTCGGCCGCCAGGCGGTGGATGGCCTCGCCCGCAAAGCGCACACTGCCCGCCGTAGGCGCGACCAGGCGCGAGACCACGTTGAGCGTGGTGGATTTGCCTGCGCCATTGGCGCCCAGCAGCGCAACGATGGCGCCTTGCGGCACTTTCAGCGACACGTCCTGCAGCGCGCGGATATTGCCGTAGGCGGCCGAGACCGCGTCGATTTCCAAAAGAATGTCAGCCACCTGCGGCTCCCTTGCCCAGATAGGCTTCGATTACGCGGGCATTGCTGCGCACCTCCGCGGGCGTGCCTTCCGCGATCTTCTCGCCGAAGGACATGACGGTGATGCGGTCGGAAATCGACATCACCAACTGCATCACGTGTTCCACCAGCAGCACCGTGATGCCGTCGCGTTCGCACAGTTCGGTCAGCAGGCGGTCCAGCGTTTCGATCTCGCGGTTGCGCAGGCCTGCGGCCGGCTCGTCCAGCAGCAGCAGCTTGGGCGAGATTGCCAGCGCGCGGGCCAGCTCCAGCATCTTCTGGCGGCCGAAGTCCAGGCTGCACGCCGGCGTGTCCATGAAGTCCGAAAGGCCCACGCGTTCCAGCAGGTGCTCGACGCGCTCGCGCGATTCGGCCGCCGCCGGGCGCAGCAGCTTGCCTGCGCGGTTGGCGCCATGGGCATAGGTGCCCAGCAGCGCGTTTTCACGCACGCTCAACGCGCCGAACAGTTCCAGGTTCTGGAACGTGCGGGCGACGCCCAGCGCGGCCATTTCGTGCGGCTTCTTTTTGGTGATGTCGGCGCCATTGAACCGGATGCTGCCGCTGCTGGGGCGGTAGTAGCGCGAAATGCAATTGAAGGTGGTGGATTTGCCGGCGCCATTGGGCCCGATCAGCGCGTGGATGCGGCCGCGCTCCACCTGCATGGACAGGCCGTTGATGGCGGTCAGACCGCCAAACTTCACGGTCAGGCCCTGCACGTCCAGATAGGGATGTTCGCTCATGCCGCGCTCCTTTGGGCGCCCTTGGCGGCGCCTGCGCCAGAACGCGCGGCGGCGGGTAGCGGCGCCGCCGGGGGCGGTGCGCGACGGCGCGCGTCACGGCCGGCGAACAGGCCTTTTGGCGCGAACATCATGAAGCCCATCAGGATGACTCCATAAATGATTTCCTGGAACGACAGCGCCTGGCGCAGCAGTTCCGAGATCAACCCGAACGCCAGCGCGCCCGCGATGGCGCCGCGTACCGAGCCGATGCCGCCCACCACTACCATCGTGAGGATCAGGATGGTGGTCTGGAAACCCAGGCTCTCTGGATGGATGAACGACGCGAAGGTGGTGTACATGCCGCCCGCGATGCCGGCGTAGGCCGCCGACAGCGTGAAGGCGGTGCGCTTGATGGCGTTGACGTTCACCCCCATCGCCTGCGCGGCCACATCGCTTTCCCGCACCGCGCGGAAGGCGGATCCCAGCTGCGAGCGCGACAGGGCGATGGTGGCCCACAGCAAGAGCGCGGCGATCAGCACGACGAAGGGATAAGCCTTCAGGTCCGACACCAGTTCGTAGCCGAACAGCGTGGCCGGAGATATCCGGAAGCCGTTCGATCCATTGGTGACCGACTGCCAGTTCAAGAACACCCACTGCATGGCTTCGCCGAACGCAAAGGTCGACAGCGCCAGGTAGATGTCGCGCATGCGCAGCGCCAGCGCGCCGATCAGATAGCCCAGCGCCGCGGCCAGCATGCCGCCCGCGATGATCGAGATGAAGAACGGCGGATGCCACAGATTGTTGATGAGGCCGGCGGTGTAGATGCCCACGCCGTAGAACGCGGCATGCGACAGCGCGAACTGCCCGGTTTCGCCGATGACCAGATGCAGGCCCAGCGCCAGCACGACGAACACCATCAACAGGTTGACGACGTAGATGACATAGCCGCTGGCCACGAAGGGCAGGGCGGCAAGCGCCACGGCCATCAGCGCCAGCAAGGTGCGATCGATCTTGTTGCTCATACTTTCTTCACCTGCAATTTGCCGCCCAGCAAACCTTGCGGACGCAGCAGCAGCACGACCATGATGGCCACGAACGGGGCGACCACGATGGCGTTGGTCGAAATGAACAGCCCCACCAGGTTTTCGGCCACGCCGATCACGAAGCCGCCCACCACCGCGCCGGGCAGGCTGGTGATGCCGCCCACGATGGCGGCCGCGTAGGCCAGGATGGCGATGTGGCCGATGTCCGGGGTGATGAGAATCTTGGGCGTGATCAGCAGCGCGGCCACGGCCGAGATCAGTCCCGACAGCGCCCACACCATCATGCGGATGCGCGTCAGGTTCACGCCCGTCAGCCGCGCGGCCTTGGGGTTCATGCCGACGGCGCGCATGGCACGGCCGACGCGGGTGTAGGTGAACATCGCGAACAGCAGCAGCATGACGCCCACCGCCACGGCGAAGATCACCATGTCCAGCTGCGTCAGCACGGCATCGCCGATTATGACGGCATCGGTCGGGGCCAGCGGCGGTAGCGAGCGTGGCGTGTCGCCCAGCCCGGTCTGCCGCACCAGCCCCTTCAAGGCATAGGCAAGCCCCAGCGTGGCGATGACCATTTGCACGCCCACGCCTTTCGAGGCAATAACGCGTTCCATCACGACACGCTGGAAAAGGCCCGACACGATGGCGACGGCGGCCAGCGTCACGGGGATGACGGCCAGGTACGGCCAGCCCATCACCAGCGTCAGGAACAGGGCGATGTAGCCGCCCACCATGAAGATTTCGCCCTGGGCGAAATTGGGCACGTCGGTGGTCTTGAAAATGATGACGACGGCGACGGCCAGCAGCGCGTACACGCTGCCCGTCACCAGTCCCGACAGCACCCCTTGCTGCAGGAACAACCAGAAATCGGCAAAGCTCATGATGTTCTCCGGCGGCCCGCGCGGTGCTGCGCCACGGCGCGGGCTCGGTCTGTGACAGGCCGCAGGCCTACTTCTGGTATTGCCAGACGCTCTTGAATGCGCCGGGAACAAGCGTCATGGCGGTGCCGTCGAACTTGATGTAGATGGCGGATTCCTGCGCGGCGCGGTCGGTCGGGCCGAACTCGATGGGGCCGGCCATGACGCCCGAGTCGAACTTCATCGTTTCCAACGCCTGCAAGACCTTCTCGCGCGTGGGTTGCGGGCCGGCGGCCTTCAGCGCATTCACCACCGCCATCGCGGGCGGCAAGCCATAGGGCATGTAGGTCTGCGGATGGCCGGGCTTGGCGGCCAGGTCCGGGTAGGACTGCTTGTACATGTCGTACACCCAGGTCAGCTTGGGGCCGCCGGGCACGTCGGACAGCACGTCCTGGATGTAGACGTTCTTGAAGGCGTCCTTGTTGCCCACGTTCTCCACCAGCTGCTTCAGGTCGGCGGTGCCATTCACGGCCAGCACGATGGGCTTGTTCCAGCCCAGCTCTTGGGCCTTCTTGATGATCAGCGCGGCGGGACGGGCATAGGTGGTCAGCAGCAGCACGTCCGGGTTGCCGGCGCGTATCTTCAGCATGGGCGCCGTGACGTCGGTGATGTTCGGGTTGACCGATTGCACCTGCAGGCCCAGGTCGCCCAGCTGCTTGGCCTGGGCTTGCGCCGCCTCCAGGTTCCAGCCGCCGTAGGCGTCGTCGTGGTTGATGTAGCCGATCTTCTTGGCCTTCAGCTGTTCGGACGCGAACTGCACCATGGAACCGCCCACGGCGTGCTGCGAAATCGAGAAGGCGCCGTAGATGTACTTGGACGGCGGATACAGCGCGCCGTCGCCCGAGGCGTTCAGCATGACCAGCGGCACTTTCTCGCGTTCGATGTACTCGCGCGAGGCGACGACGGCCGCCGAGCACGAGCCGCCGTTCAGCAGGAATACCTTGTCCTGCTCGTTCAGTTTCTTCACGGCGGCGACCAGGTCGTTGGCGTTGCAGCGGTCGTCCTCGATGATGAGTTCAATCTGGCGGCCATGCACGCCGCCTTCCTTGTTGACCTTGGCGTACCACATCTTGGCGGCGTTCAGCACGTCGAAACCATAGGCCATGCCGCTGCCGGACAATGGCGCGAACAGGCCGATCTTGATGGTTTTGTCTGTAATGCCCGGCTCTTGCTGCGCTTGCGCGCCTGTCGAGAAGGCCCACGCGCAAAGCGCCGCGGCGGCCGCGTAGCGACTACGTTGATTCATGTCTTGTCTCCCGTTTTTTTTGAAATACGCGCCTGTGTGTGCGGCGCTTTGCTGCATAGGCCGGCGTGCCGCCGGATTGCCTTACTGCATGCGGTAGCCGCCGTTCACGTCGATGACGCTGCCGGTGATGTAGCCGGCTTCTTCAGATGCCAGGAAGCGCACCGCGGCGGCCACGTCGTCCACCGTGCCGATGCGGCCCAGCGGGATGGCCTGCGCGGCCGCGGCAAGCGCGCCGCTACTGGTGACCGTGCTGCGCAGCATGTCGGTGTCGATCAGGCCCGGCGCGATGCCGTTGACGGTGACGCCCAGGTGCGCGGATTCGCGCGCCATGGCTTTGGTCAGGCCCAGCACGGCCGACTTGGCGGCGATGTACGACGCGCTGGAGCGGTAGCCGCCAAGCTGAGCGGCGACGGACGTGAAGGTGACGATGCGGCCGTGCGCCAGCGGCGTGGCTTCGCGGCGGCGCAGATAGGCGCGGCCGCACAGGAACACGCCGCGCGCGTTGACGGCGAAGCTGCGTTCCCAGATGTCCAGCGTGGTGTCTTTGATCAAGGGGCGTTCGCCGTCGGGCTGGAACAGCAGCAATCCGGCGGCGCTGACCAGCACGGCGATCGGGCCGTGCCGGGCTTCGATGGCATCGAACGCGCCTTCGACCGCGGCTTCGTCGCTGACGTCGAACGCGTAGGCCGCATGCGGCGCGCCCAGTTCATCGGCCACGCGTCTGGCACGCGCGGCATCCACATCCGACACCACGACGCGGAATCCCGCGCGCGCCAATTCCTGGCAGATGGTGGCGCCGATGCCGCCGCCGCCTCCGGTCACCAGCGCAAGACGGGAAGCCGCGCCAGGTGCCGCGGGCGTGGATACATTGGACATGCTGTCTCCTGATTGGCGTGCCGTCTGCCTGGGCAGGCTTGGCCGCTGATTTGAATTTTTTGCGATTATGTATACATGGAGGATTCGCAGGTATAGGGGCTTACCCGCATCATCCTTTGATTTAGGACATAGACACTAGGGAAAGCACGGAGGTAGGGGCGCGATCAATTCCCGCATGTATTCTTCATGTATACAATGCGGACATGGACACGCTATCTCAACACGTTACCGATACGCTGCGGGACTGGGTGCTGCACGGCCAATTCAGCCCGGGCGCCCGTCTGGAAGAAATTCCGCTGGCCGAGAAACTGGGGGTGTCGCGCACGCCGGTGCGCGCGGCGCTGGCGACCTTGGGCAACGAAGGTTTGCTGGAGCATCTGCCCAAGCGCGGCTATACGGTGCGCGCCTATGACATCGGCGAGATCGTGGCGGCCTATGAAGTGCGCGCCGCGCTGGAAGGGCTGGCCTGCCGGCAGGCGGCCTTGCGCGGGCTGACCAACGATGCGGTGGCCGTACTGAAAAACTGCCTGGACGAGGGCGACCGGATCCTGGCGAAAGGGGTGCTGCTGGCCGAAGACCACTTGCCGTACCAGAAGGTGAACATCACCTTGCACAACGGCATCCTGGAAGCGGCGGGCAACCCGTGGGTCAAGCGCTTCGCCACGCAGGCGCAGGCCATTCCCTATGCGTCGGATCGCATCATCCTGTGGGAAGACCACGGGATCATCCTGCGTTCGCACGATGACCACCACCGGATCGTCAGCGCGATCATCGCGCGCGACGGCGCGCGCGCCGAAGACCTGATGCGCGAACACGTGTACTACGCGGGGATCATCCTGAAGAACAACTACGAGCGGCTGGCGCAGGCTTATCGTGTGTAAGCGCCGCGCCGGCCGCGGCGGCGTTTAGCCGTTGGTGCCGGTTTCCAGGCAGGGCTCGAATTCGCCGGTTTCCGGGTTGCGCAGGAACAGCACGCCGGTGGCCACCCCGAAGTAGGTGCCATGCAGTTCCAGGTCGCCCTTTTCCACGCGGCGGCGGATGGACGGGAACGTCATCAGGTTGTTCAGGCTGTGTTCGACCACGGCCAGTTCCAGGCGCTTGAGCTTGGTCTGGCGGTCGCCGGTGCCCGGGCCCAGGCGTTCGGCCACGGGCTCGATCTGCGACATCCACTTGCCGATGAAGTCGCCCTTGGACAGGGGCTTGGCGTCGTCGAAGAACGACCGGATGCCACCGCAGGAGGCGTGGCCCAGCACGACAATGTGCTTGACGTTCAGCCCGTTGACCGCGAACTCGATCGCGGCGCTGGTGCCGTGATAAGAAGATTCAGAGTCGGGCTCACAGGGCGGCACCAGGTTGGCCACGTTGCGGACCACGAACATCTCGCCGGGTCCGGCGTCGAAGATCACTTCAGGGGAGACGCGGGAATCGCAGCAGCCGATCAACAGGATTTCGGGGCTTTGGCCCAGTTCGGCCAGTTTCTGATAGCGGCTGCTTTCCGAATGGAAACGGCCGTCCAGGAACGATTGATAGCCTTCGGTGAGTCTTTTTGGGAACATGATCTTCGCTTCCTAGTAACAAGGCCAGGCCTGCTGGCACGCCGACAGACGCAATAAGGGGCTTCGTGTGGAAGCCCCTGTTATCGAGTCGACAAGCCGAATTTTCCCATACTTGTCCCCACAGCCACCTGTCTAAACCCTGATTCCAGAAGGGTTTTTTTCTTCGCATGAAGGCAGAGCGAGCGGGTAGCGTGGGGGCCACAGTCACCCCCGCCGCCGGGCCGCCCCAAGGCGGGGGAGCCCCTCGGGGGGCAGAGAGCGCGCGCAGCGTGCGAAGCGTGGGGGCCCCCCCTATTGGGCTCTTACGTCCAACACCGTGACTCGGGTGAATTGCAGTGGCGTGATCGCTTTCACCAAGCGGATCTGGCCCGGCGCCATGGGGCCGATGACGTCGTCGTTGACCCGTCCGACTTCGCGTCCTTGCGCGTCATACAACACGAAGGTCAGCACGGCGCTGGAAATGGGCCGGCCTGATTGGTTGGCGAGCGATCCCGTAATGGTCGACAGGTTCATGTTCGTGTCGCGCACCGCCTGCACGTTGCCCAGGGTGACGCCGTAAGCCAGGCTTTGGGCGCCGGCGGCGCCGGACAGGCCGGCAAGCAAGACGACAGAGGCAAGGGCGAGTTTCATGGAAGGTCTCCTGGGACGCTGGCGTCGGGGCGCCTGCTTGTCCGCGCCGCCGTCTTCGCCGCCCGCGTATCGCGCGGACAGCTGTATCTCACACCTTTCCGCAACCGCGCACAACGGGTCAAAAGGATGAATGGGTAACAGGTTGCGCGGCTTGTTCCCATATTCGATAAGGGATGGCACAAATGCATCGGAATGTCTCTGGCTTGCGCCTTTCGGCTGTCGAAAAGCTGAATGTCCGGCGCGCGATTTCCTGGCTTTTCTTAACCTTTCCGCGCTTGCGCAGCCTGGCGGTTTGTTCGATGATGGCCGGGCCGGCAACTGGCCGGCAGATCGTGCCGTTCGCTGTCATGCGCGACCCTGCGCCAGGCGGACGCTTAACGCCCAAGGGAGAAACTCATGCTTTCCCGTACTAGCCAGCTGGCCTCGGCCATTGTGTTGTCCGCATGTTTTTTCGGGGCGTATGCGCAGACCCCCGCCGCGCCCGCGCCCGCCAAGACGCCCACGCCGCAACAGCAGCGCATGGCGGACTGCAACAAGTCGGCCACCGGTAAGACGGGCGACGACCGCAAGACCTACATGAGCAGCTGCCTGAAAGGCGAAGCCCCCGCGCCCGCCAAGCAACTGACGCCGCAGCAGCAAAAGATGAAGGACTGCAACGCCACCGCTGGCGAACAGAAGCTGACCGGCGATAAGCGCAAGGCCTTCATGAGCACGTGCTTGAAGGGCTGACCGGCGGTTTGTTCTGTCGGCACCAAAAAAAAGCGCCAGACGCGTAGTCTGGCGCTTTTTGTTTACGGTTGCCCTACACCGTGGCGATTGGCGTGACCGGCGAACCGATCGCGTGCGGCAGCCGCAGCGGAGGGGCCGTCAGCATGAAGTGATGGCGTCCGCTTGCATGCAGGAAGTCCGCCAGGTCCTTCAAATACCACAGCTCGGCAAGCGGCAAGCCCAGCTTGAACAGGCAATGGTGGTGCAGCGGCAGCATGGCGCGCGGGCCGGTCTTTTCGCGGGCGGGGTAGGCTTCGACCGCGTAGTTGTCCGCGCAGATGGCGGCGATGCCGCTGTCCGTGATCCATTGCAGCAATGCGGCGTCGGTGCCGTCCAGCGCGGCGCCGTAGGTGTGCAGCACGTTGGGGTCCGGCGTGCCGTTCATGGCCACGACGGCTTCGGCGTAACCGGTGCGCAGCACCAGCATGTCGCCGCTTTCGACCGTGATGCCATCCGTTTGCAGCACATGCATCAGTTCGGCGTGGCCGATCAGCGTGCGGCCGGGGCCGTAATGGCGGAACAGGTCCACCAGCACGCCGCGTCCTTGCATGCCTTTCTGCGCCAGATGTTCCACGCCCAGCTTCAGCGCGGCCGACGGGCCGCCGCTGTTGCAGCCGCAACCCGTGTGGTCGCCGTCGGCCGGCCCCACGACGTCGACGCCGGCCTGGAAGCCGTTGTAGTAGCGCAGCTCGGGCTTGCCGTCGCCGTCGGCGTCGAACAGCGCGCCCACGTGCGCCAGCGCGTCCCACTGCGTGGAGTACTGCATGGACAACAGCACCTGGTCGTCGCTCAGCACGTCGACGGCATCCGGGTTGACGTTCTTCAGCGGGAAGTTCAGGTACGGCGTATCCGCAAGCCTGGTAGGGCTGAGCTGCGGCGGATGGCGGCGCGGGTTCAGCACGTTGCCACCGGGAAGGTCCAGGGGCAACGACAGGCAGAACGTCTTGCCGGCACGGATTTCTTGCGCGCCTTTCAAGACTTGCGCCTCGGTGATGAGGTTCAGGCGGCCAAGTTGGTCGTCGGGCCCGAAGTCGCCCCAGTTGGAGCCTTCGGGCCGGTGTTTCCAGCGCTGCATGCGGTTACTCCGTCAGGAAGTCGACGACCGCGCGGGTGAAGGCTTCCGGTTGCTCCCAGTTGGAAATGTGGGAGGTGTTCAGTTCGACATAACGAGCGCCCGGGATGGCGGCGGCCAGCTCCTTGCCCTGGGCGGGCGTGGCGGCCAGATCGTGCGCGCTGCTGATGACCAGCGTGGGCGCGGTGATCGCCGACACTTGCGCGCGGTAATCGGCGTCGCGCAGCGCTGCGCAGTTGGCCGAGTAACCGGCGTCGGGCGTGCGGCGCAGCATGTCGATCAGCACTTGCGTCAGGCCGGGTTCGCCCGCGCGGTAGTCGTCGGTCAGCCAGCGTTCGACGAGCGTGGGGGCCATCTTTTCCAGGGTCTGATCGGCCACGGCGGCGATGCGGGTGCTCCAGCCTTCGGCCGAGCCGATGCGCGCGGCCGTGTTGCACAGGATCAGCTTGGTGACGAGCTGCGGGTGTGCCAGCGCCAGCGCGATGCCGGTGGGGCCGCCCATGGACAGGCCGCAGAAGTGGGCCTGCTTGATGTTCAGGTGCGCCAACAGTTCGGCGACGTCGCCCGCCAATTGCGCGAAGGTGTATTCGCCATCGGGGATGGAGGACTTGCCGTGGCCGCGGGTGTCGTAGCGCAGTACGCGGAAGTGCTTGGTCAGTTCGGGGATCTGGCGGGCCCACATGTCGGAGCAGGTGCCCAGCGAATTGGAGAGCACGAGCACCGGCGCGTCGGCAGGGCCATCGATGACGTAGAACAGCCGTGCCTGGCTGAGTTCGGCGTAAGCCATGTGGGATACCTCGGATGAAAACGCGGCCGCGCAAAAGGCGGCCGCGACAGGATTACAGGTGGCAGGTGCCGTCGACGTAGGCTTTGCGCCAGCGCGTGATGGTCACGCGGTCGAAGAGGTTGGCCTGCGAAAACGGATCGGCGTCGATGAACTGCTGCGCGGCTTCGCGCGTGTCCAGGTCGACGATGTACAGGCCGCCGCCAGCGTCCTTGCCGTCATCTTGCAGCTTGGCGCCGCACGCCAGCAGCAACTGCTTGTTGGCGTCCAGGTATTCCAGGTGCGCCGCGCGATGCTGTTGGCGCACTTCCTGGTGGTTGGGCTTGTCGAACGTTTCGATGATGTAGGGCATGAAGTGCTCCTGTCAGATCGCCGAGGGATGGCGCGCCAGCGCCGTGACGTTGATGTCCATGTACGGGAACAGCGGCAGCGACGCCAGCAGCGTGTGCAGCTCGTCATTGCTTTCGACGTCGAAAATGCTGACGTTGGCGTAGCGGCCCACCACGCGCCACAGCTCTTTCCACTTGCCGTCGCGTTGCAGTTGTTGGGCCAGGGCCTTTTCGTCCGCCTTCAGCTTGTCGGCGCGTTCGGCCGGCATGTCGACGGGAAGATTGACTTGCATTTGAACCATGAACAGCATGATGGGGGCTCCTGATTAGCGGGAAAACTTCAGCGGCAGGCCGGTCAGGGCCAGCAGTTCGTCGGCGGTGACGTCGCCAAACATGTCGATGACGGTCACGCCGTCGGCGCGGATGTCGAACACAGCCACGTCCGTGTACACGCGCGATACGCAGCGCACACCCGTCAACGGGTAGGTGCAGGCGTCGACCAGTTTGCTCTGGCCTTCGCGGGTCTGCAATTCCATCATCACGAAGACGTCCTTGGCGCCGATGGCCAGGTCCATCGCGCCGCCCACGGCGGGGATGGCGTCGGGCGCACCGGTGTGCCAGTTGGCCAGGTCGCCGTGCTGCGACACCTGGAAGGCGCCCAGCACGCAGATGTCCAGGTGGCCGCCGCGCATCATGGCGAACGAGTCGGCGTGATGGAAGAACGAGCAACCTGGCAGCTCGGTAACGGGCTGCTTGCCGGCATTGATCAGGTCGTAGTCTTCCTGGCCCTTGGCGGGCGCGGGGCCCATGCCAAGCATGCCGTTTTCGGTATGCAGGATGACTTCGCGGTCGGCTGGCAGGTGGTTGGCGACGAGCGTGGGCAGGCCGATGCCCAGGTTGACGTAGGCGCCTTCAGGGATGTCCTGCGCGACGCGGGCGGCGATCTGGTCGCGGGTCAGTTTGGTGCTCATTGCTGCTCCTTGGCGGCCGGCGTGGCGTCGATCTGCACGACGCGTTGCACGAAGATGCCGGGGGTGACGACGGTTTCGGGGTCCAGCGTGCCCAGCTCGACCACTTCACGCACTTGCGCCACGGCCACGCGCGCGGCGCTGGCCATGATGGGGCCGAAGTTGCGGGCGGTCTTGCGGTAGACCAGGTTGCCCCAGCGGTCGCCGCGTTCGGCCTTGATCAGCGCGTAGTCGGCATGCAGGGGGTATTCCAGCACGTAGTGGCGGCCGTTGATTTCGCGGACTTCCTTGCCGTCGGCCAGCGGGGTGCCGTAGCCGGTGGGCGAGAAGAACGCGCCGATGCCGGCGCCGGCGGCGCGGATGCGCTCGGCCAGGTTGCCTTGGGGCACCAGTTCCAGCTCCAGCTTGCCGCTGCGGTACAGGCCGTCGAAAATCTGCGAGTCCGCCTGGCGCGGGAACGAGCAGATGATCTTGCGCACGCGGTTCGCGCCGAGCAGGGCGGCAAGGCCGGTGGTGCCGTTGCCGGCGTTGTTATTGATGATGACCAGGTCTTTCGCGCCCTGTTCGAGCAGGGCGTCGATCAATTCCATGGGCTGGCCGGCAGTGCCGAAGCCGCCGATCATGACGGTGGCGCCGTCGGGTACGTCCGCCAGGGCGGCCGCCGCGCTTGCAACAAGCTTAGAGATCATGATGTTCGCTCATAGGTGGCGTGTCATAATTTGTTCTTCATTAGAACTTTCGTTCTTCTGAAGAACATCGTTTCATGGGGACCGCATAGCGTCAAGGCAAGCTGGCGCAGCGCGATCTTCCATTGTTTTGCGTTGCCTTCAAGGGCAACGGACGGCTCGCCAGTGGCGAGCTTTTTTCTCGTGAGACCAGACGGATGGCGGAGCAAGATACCCAGCAACCCAGCGACAGTTACGTGCAGTCGTTCGCGCGTGGCCTGTCGGTGATCCGGGCTTTCGGCCCGGACCGCTCGCAGATGACGCTGTCCGAAGTGGCCGCGGTGACGGGGCTGACCCGCGCCGGCGCGCGCCGCATCCTGCTGACCCTGGAACACCTGGGCTACGTCACCGCCTTCGACCGCAAATTCGCGCTGACGCCGCGCATCCTGGAGCTGGGCTACGCCTACCTGTCGGGTACGCCGTTGTGGAACCTGGCGCTGCCCTACATGGAAGAAGTGGCCGAACTCACGCGCGAGTCGTGCTCCGTGTCGGTGCTGGAAGGGGCGGATATCGTCTATATCCTGCGCCTGTCCACGCACAAGGTCATGACCATCAACCTGGCCGTGGGCAGCCGCCTTCCGGCATGGGTGACGTCGATGGGACGCGTGCTGCTGGCCGGCCTGCCGGAAGCGGAGTTGGACCGGGTGCTGGCCATGAGCCAGATCCAGTCCTATACGTCCGATACGGTGACCGACATCGCCGAGCTCAAGCGCGTGCTGGCTGGCGTGCGGGCCGACGGCTATGCCTGCGTGGCGCAGGAACTGGAACCCGGCCTGCAGTCGGTCGCGGTGCCCATCATCGATCGCAGCGGCCGGGTGATCGCCGCGATGAACGTCAGCGGCCATTCCAATCGTTTCTCGCGAGAGGCCATGCTGGAAGCCTTCTTGCCGCCTTTGCGGCACGCCGCCGACCAGATCAACCACGCGCTGCTGCGCCGCTAGGCGAACCTGGCGGCGGGGCAGGAGGCAAGGCTGGGCGGGCATGGCGGCCGGGCTCAGATCGGGGCGACGCCCAACGTGGTGCCGCCGCAGACATACAGCATTTGTCCGGTCACGAAACCATTGTCGGGCGACAGGAAGAACATGGCGGCGCGCGCCACGTCTTCCGGCGTGCCCAGGCGCTTGACGACGATGCTGTTGATGATGCGTTCGGTCTGCGGCGCGCCGGCCGGATTGCTCTTCGTGAAGAGGTCCGTGGCGATGGGGCCGGGGCCGATGGCGTTGACGGTGATGCCGTCGCCGCCCAGCTCCATGGCCAGCGTGCGGGTCAGGCCCACCAGGCCAGCCTTGGTGGCGGAATAGACCACGCGATCCGGCTTGCCCAGCGCCGCGCGCGACGACATGTTCACGATGCGGCCGAAGCCGGCTTCGCGCATGGCGGGCAACGCGGCCTGCACCAGGATCAACGCCGTGCGCAGATGCAGGTTCACCACATAGTCCAGATCCGCCAGCGTGGCCGTGTCGGCGGTGCCCGGGCGAGTCGCGCCCGCGTTGTTCACCAGGCCCACGATGTTGTAGGCGCTGGTGACTTCGGCGGCCACTTCCTTGGTGCGCGCTTCATCGGTCAGGTCGGCCTGATACGAGACCAGCCCGGCCGGCGGATTCTCGGGCAGGCGGTAGTCGATGTTGACCACCTTGTGGCCCGCATCCAGCAGCATGCGGATGATGGCGGCGCCAATGCCGGCGCTGCCGCCGGTGACGAGATACGCAGTCGGTTTGCTCATATCAGTTCCCGTTCAAGACAAAAAAACGCGGCTCCCCGCAACGCTCCGGCGTTTCCGCGGAGCGCGTAGGGGGAACCTATCAGTGCGTGGCGTAGCCCCAGGCCAGCACGGCGGTGATGTGGATCACGCCCACCCACAGCATCATGATGACGGTGTAGCCCATCACGTCGCGCAGCTTCAGCTTCGACAAGGCCAACGCCGGCAGGATCCAGAAGGGTTGCACCAGGTCGTTCCAGGCGTTGCCCAGCATGACGGCCATGGTCGTCTGGTTCATTGCGCTGCCGATTTCCTTGGCGGCGTCAATCATGAACGGACCCTGGATGACCCAGTGGCCGCCGGCCGACGGCGCGAAGAAGTTGATGAAGAACGAGCTGATCAGGCCCCAGAACGGCAGCGTGGCCGGCGTGGCGAAGTCCACGAACACCTGCGAGATCGAAGTCACCAGGCCGGATGCGGCCATGATGGCCATGATGCCGGCGTAGAACGGGTATTGCAGGATGATGCCGGAGATCGTCTTGATGCCTTCGGTCAGCTTGGCCACGTAGGCGGCGGGCGTGCCCAGCAGGATGATGCCCAGGAACAGAATGATGAAGTTGATCAGGTTCAGGTCCAGCGAGCCGCCGTCCATGAAGTGGAACGTGACGTAGGCAATGCCCAGCGCGCCGATCAGCAGGCTCAGGATGCGGCTGTTGTTCAGCTTCGAGGCAATGGTGCCCTTTTCCAGCATGTCTTCGCTGGCGTTGGAGGCATTGGCGTCGCGGTCGATGGCCGGGTCCACTTCAACGATCTTCTCGCCCTTCTTGGGGTGCAGCCAGGCGTTCAGCAGCGGCAGCGTGATGATGATGACCAGGCTGGTGATCAGCATGGGCACCGAGAAGATGGTTTCCGACAGCGGGATGGTGCCCATCTGCTTGGCGGTCGGGTGACCGGGCGTGGCGACCAGCACCGGGATGCTGGCGGACAGGCCCAGGCCGTACATCGTGAAGCCGCTATAGGCGGCCGCGATGATCAGGGGGTAGTGCACGCCCTTGACCTTCAGCGCCAGCTTCTTGGCGACGATGCCGCCGATGACCAGGCCGAAGCCCCAGTTCAGGTAGCTGCCCACGCCGCCGACCAGCGTCGCGACGATGATGGCGGTGTGCGGCTTGTGCACGTGGCTGACGATGCGGTTCAACAGGCGATCGGTCAGCGGCGCGGTGGCCAGCACGTAGCCCATGGCCAGGATCACGGCCATCTGGGTCGTGAAGGCCAGGAGGCTCCAGAAACCCTTGCCCCAGGCGCGGGTGACGTCGCCGATGCTCTGGCCTTCGATGCCCATGGCCAGCAGCACGGTCAGCAAGGTCAGCGCAATCGCGAAGACGAAAGGATCGGGCAGATACTTGCGCATCAGCTCGGTAAAGAATGAAGCGAGTTTATTCATGGTGCCTCCAATAACTCCGTAGGCGGGTTCTTTAGTGTCTGGCCCTGCCGGCGGCCGGGTGGCGGCGTGGGCGGGTGCGACGTCTGGTTTTCTTTGTGTGGTCGGGCTCGTGGCCCGTTGGCGCGATGGGCCGTGGCCCCCGCGCCTTATTGGTCTTGAATTCGAGGAGGCGCCCTCAGGCGTCGCCGGCCTTGCTGTTCAGCCACGCGGCCAGTTCACCCAGCGTGGCGCTTTTTTCGCGCAGCACGCGTTCGCGGCGTTCAGGGCTCCAGGTGTAGAAACCCTGGCCGCTCTTGGCGCCGATCTGGCCGCTTTCGACCTTGCTCTTTAGCAGCTCGGACGGTTCGGTGCGGTTTTCCAGGTCTTTGTAGAGGTAGCTGGCGATCGCGTAGTGCACGTCGATGCCATTCATGTCGCGCTGTTCCAGCGGGCCGGACAGGGCCAGGCGGATGCCGAGGCTCCACTTGACCACTTCGTCGATGTCTTCAGCGCTGGCAACGCCCTTTTCCAGCAGCGAGATCGCTTCGCGGGCCAGCGCGTGCTGGATGCGGTTGGCGATGAAGCCGGGAATGTCCTGGCGCACCAGCACGGGCCGCTTGCCCGCGAAACGCAGCGTGGCCATGACCTGGGCGACGGTGGCTTCCGAGGTGTCGTCGTTGCGCACGACTTCCACCAGCGGAATGACGTCGGCCGGGGTGAAGAAGTGGGTGCCCACGAAGCGGTCGCGGCGCGTGACCGCGCTGGCGATGGCGTTGATGGACAGGCCCGAGGTATTGGTGGCGAACAGCGTGTGCGGGGGGCACAACGCATCCAGCTTGGCGAAGATGCCGCGCTTGAGTTCCAGGTTCTCCGGCACCGCTTCAATGACGAGGTCGCAGCTTGCGGCGGCGTCCAGGCTGGGGTCGAAGCGGATGCGCTGGATGGCCTCTTGAACGCCGCCGGGGGCGTAGACGTTCAATTGGCGATCGATGGTTTTCAACGCGCGCTCAAGGGCGCCTTCCATCGGGTCGATCAGGACGATGTCGAGTCCCTTCGAGGCGAATAGCGCGGCGATGCCGCTGCCCATCGCGCCTGCGCCGATGACGGCGATGTTCTTGAGGGGAGTATCCATGAGGGTTCGCTCGGTGCTGTCTTGCAGGCTGCTGCTGTTCAGTCGGGCACGCAGGCGAATCAGGGTGATCTCTGTCTCTTCCTAGGGTGCCTTTCCGTGCAGCGAGGCCAGAAAAGTCATTTTGTTCTATATACGAACATTTGTGCGTATATAGAATTTCTGATGAGAATAGTACTAAAAGTCATCGAGGATGGACAAATGGGGATTTTCTGGCGTTCATCTGATGGACGTTTCAGGGGCGGCAGCCAAGCGCCAGACGTGCCTTGCAACGCCGCCGCGCCGGCATCCTCCGCGACGGACCGCCTTGCCGGCCGTCCGTCGCGGGTTGCTCAGGGGGCACGCCGTCAGCCGGAGTTGCGCAAGCCCGCCGCGATGCCGTTGATCGTCAGGTGGATCGCGCGTTGCACGCGCTTATCGATCTCGGCGTCCGGGTGTTTCTGCGCCGCGCGATGGCGACGGATCAGATCGATCTGCAGGTAGTTCAGCGGGTCGATGTAGGCGAAGCGTTCGCGCAGGGAATCTTGCAGGGTGGGGTTGTCGGCCAGCAGTTCGCGTTGGGTCAACAGCTTCAGCATGGCCAGCGTGCGGGCGTGTTCGGCGCTGATGGCGCCGAAGATGCGGTCGCGCAGGGCACGTTGCGGCACCAGTTGGGCATAGCGGGCGGCGATGGCCAGGTCCGACTTGGCCAAGACCATTTCCATGTTGGACAACAGCGTGCGGAAGGCCGGCCAGTCGCGAGCCATCTCGCGCAACTGCGCCAGCCGGCCGCGGCGCGAGCGCGGAGCGTCCGGGGCGCCGGTTTCCAGGTAGGCCTCGATAGCGGAGCCCATGCCGTACCAGCCCGTCAGCATCAGGCGGCACTGCGCCCACGAAAAGCCCCAGGGAATGGCGCGCAGGTCTTCGATGCGCTGGCCCTTCTTGCGCGACGCGGGGCGCGAACCGATGTTCAGGCCCGCGATCTCGCTGATCGGGGTCGCGGCGAAGAAATATTCCGCGAAGCGCGGCGTGTCATAGACCAGGCCGCGGTACGTGCGCTGCGCCATGTCCGACATGAATGACATCGCGGGGCCGTGGTGCGCCATGTGCGCGTCTTCGGCGCTGGTGGCTTCGGCGCGCGGGGCCAGGCTGGATTCCAGCGTGGCGGCTACCAGCAGCTCAAGGTGCCAGCGGCCAACCTCGGCGTCCTTGTACTTGCTTTGGATCACTTCGCCTTGTTCGGTCAGGCGGATCTGCCCGGCCACGGTGCCCGGGGGTTGTGCCAGGATCGCGTCGAAGCTGGAGCCGCCGCCGCGGCCCACCGAACCGCCGCGGCCGTGGAACAGGCGCAGGCGCACGTGGCGGGCCGAGAACACGTCGACCAGTGCGCGTTCGGCTTGGTACAGCGACCAGTTGGACGTCAGGAAGCCGCCGTCCTTGTTGCTGTCCGAATAACCCAGCATGACTTCCTGCGCGCCATTTTGCGCCCGTTGCACGCGCTGGCGCACTTCGGGCAAATCCAGCCACGCGGCCATGATCTCGGCGCCGCGCTGCAAGTCGGGGATGGTCTCGAACAGCGGCACGACCATCAGGCCGTCTTCCGGCGCGATGTCCTGGCCGGCAGGTGCGATCAGACCGGCCTCTTTCTGCAGCACCATCACTTCCAGCAGATCGCTCAGGGTCTCGGTATGCGACACGATGGTCTGGCGCACGGCCTGCTTGCCGTAGCGGGCGCGGCCGGCGGCTGCGGCGCGCAGCACCGCCAGTTCGCGCGTGGTGTCTTCGCTGTAGGCGATCCAGGGCGATGCCAGCGGGCGCGCTTGCGCCAGTTCGGCGCGCAGCAGCGCCACGCGCTCGTCTTCGTTCAACGCCAGGTAGTCCAGCGTCTGGCCGTTGTGCTGCGTGCCGGCAAGGGCGAACAATTCAGCCAGCGCGCGTTCATGCACGTCGGAGCTTTGGCGCAGGTCGACCGTGGCCAAATGGAAACCGAAGACCTCCACGGCCTGCTGCAACCCTGCCAACCGCAACTTGCCAAGGGGCGCGCCATGGTGGGCGCCCAGCGACGCGGCGATCACGGCCAGATCGGCCGACAGTTCTTCAGGCCCGCCGTAGGGCGGCGCCGCTACCGTGCTGCGTCGGGCCAGGTCCTGGCCGGTGAGTCCTTGTGCCGTGGCGGCCAGGCGCGCGTAGACGCCCACCAGCGCGCGGCGGTAGGGCTCGTCCCTGCGATGCGGGGAATCGTCGCCGCTGCTGTCGGCCAGCGCCAGCAGTTCGGGGTTGGCCGAGATCAGCAACGTCGTGATCGACAGTTCCGCGCCCAGCGCGTGGACCTCTTGCAGGTAGTGTTCGAACAGCACCGTGGCCTGGCGCAGCAGCGCGCGTTCCAAGGTGCCGGCATCCACGTTCGGGTTGCCGTCGCGGTCGCCGCCGATCCAGCTGCCCATGCGCAGGAAAGGCTCCAGCGGCGGCGGCGGCGCGGCGAACGGCTTGGCGGGTTCGCGGTTCAGCAGCTTGGACAGGTCCGCATACAGGCGCGGGATGACTTGCAGGAAGGTGCTGCGGTAGTACGACAGCGCATTCTCGATTTCGTCGGCCACCGTCAAGCGCGTGTAGCGCAGCATGCGCGTTTGCCACAGGGTGGCGACGCGGCCAAGCAGGGAGGCATCCAGTTGCGCCAGCTCTTCCGGCGTCAACGGGCCGTCCCGCTGCGTCAACGCAGAGGCGATTTCGCGATGGACGTCCAGGGTGCTTTTGCGCTGCACTTCGGTGGGGTGGGCGGTCAGTACCGGCATGACGCTGGCTTCGGCCAGCAGGCGGCGGATGCGGGCGGCGCCCACGCCATGCTTGGCCAGCGTCTGCACCGCGTCACGCAGGCTGCCGCGCGCGGCGCTGTCGTCGGCCAGGGCGCGGGCGCGCTGGCGGCGGTTCTGATCGCGGTCTTCGGCGATGTTGGCCAGATGCAGGAAGTAGCTGAACGCGCGCGCGACGGAATTCGGGTCGTTGCCTTGCAGGCGCTTGACGCGTTGCTCCAGCAGTTTGCTGTCCGCTTCATTGCCTTCGCGGCGGAATTTCACGGCCGTGCGGCGCAGCGTTTCGATGGTGTCGAAGACGCGCTTGCCTTCGCATTCCTCGATGACCGTTCCTAACAGGCGGCCTAACAGCCGGATATCGTGACGCAGGGGTTCTGCTGAATCGGACTTCGTGCGGATGGCATTCATCGGGCGGGGATCCGTCGGGCGGCTGGAAAAGGGAAGGGAAGAAAACGGGGCGGCTGAAAACTACGGGATGGGAAACGGATCCGATTTTACGCAGGCTTGCTTACGGGAAAGGCGCCGGGGCTGCGTTAAAGTTCGCCTGTTCCCTTCGTCTTTCTAGAAGCCCCCTTTATGCAAAATCATCAACGCCGCGCGCTTGTCCTCTTTTCGGGCGGGCAGGACTCCACGACTTGCCTGGCCTGGGCGCTGGACCGCTATGCCCATGTGGAGACAGTGGCGTTCGATTACGGCCAGCGGCACCGCATCGAACTCGACGCCCGCCTGAACGTGCTGCGCGACATCCGCACGCGTTTTCCGCAATGGGCGGCGCGGCTGGGCGAGGATCACCTGCTGGACCTCAAGGTGCTGGGCCAGGTGGGCGATACCGCGATGACAAGCGACCGGGCCATCGAGATGCAGGCCAATGGCCTGCCCAACACTTTCGTGCCCGGCCGCAATCTGCTTTTCCTGACGCTGGCGGCGGCGCTGGGTTACCGGCGCCAGCTTGACGTGCTGGTCGGCGGCATGTGCGAAACCGATTTCTCGGGCTATCCCGATTGCCGCGACGACACGATCAAGGCACAGCAGGTAGCGCTGGGCCTGGGCCTGGGAAGCCGTGTCACGATCGAGACCCCGCTGATGTGGATCGACAAATCCGAGACCTGGGCACTGGCCCAGGCACTGGGCGGCGACGCGCTGGTCGAGACCATCGTCGAAGAAAGCCACACCTGCTATCTGGGCGAGCGCGGCGCGCGCCACGCCTGGGGCTACGGCTGCGGGACGTGCCCGGCGTGCAAGCTGCGCCGCGCCGGCTGGGAAAAATGGACGGCCGCACAGGCCTGACGGCGCATATTTTCGCGGTGCGCCCGCCAATGATGCGTGTCGCTATGTTTCGCAGATTTTTGAGGTTTATTTTGATATGTTGAATATTTTTCATATAAATATGAGGAATATTCAATAAAAAATGACTTAAAACCGACCTTTTCGTATTCAGGCCCCTTTTTTTGCGACTCTGTTCCAGGTATGGAAATGCGTCTAGACATTTCGATACCGTTCGCTGGAACGGCATTATCAATCAGGGCTTAATCATTATGAATCGGTCGCGGATTATTCTCGTTTTCGATAACGAGTTTGCAAAGCGGGGAATTTCGAATTCCCTCGAGCAAATCGGTTTTATTTTGAATCCCGTCTCGCTGCTGGATGGGTCGACGACGCGCCTGTCAGGCGAAGTCCTGGTGCATTTGTGCCTGCCCCGGGACCTGGACATCACCATTGGCCAGTTGCGGGCGAGTTTTCTAAGCTCCACGATCATCGCGATACGCGACATCGAGAGTCCCACGGTGCGGATCAATGCGTTGCTGGCGGGCGCGGACAGCTGTTACGGCGCCAGCATCAGCTATAGCGAAGTGGCGGCCGCCATTCAATCCGCGCAGCGCAAACTGACCCTTTCCTATGCGCCCGCCAGCCATGCCGCGCGCCGGCCCGACCCGGCGGCCGGGCCGGTGGCGGCAAGCCCCCCGCCATCGGAAAAAGCATGGCGGCTGGGGGATAACGAATGGACCCTGCTCTCGCCCGCAGGCGTCGGCATCAGCCTGACGCGGATGGAAAGATCGATCATGAAAGCCATGCTCCGGCACCCCGAGAAAATGGTCGGGCGGGGCGATTTCATGATGGAAAGCGCGGATATCGCCAGCAACGGGCGCTCGCTGGATCTGATTGTCAGCCGTTTGAAGCGCAAGGGTAATGTCGCGGGCGCTTCCATTCCGATACGAAGCATGCGCGGCAAGGGATATTCGTTCTCGGGTGAGTTGCGCTTGGACGGCGGCCGGGACGACACGCCGGAATCCACGCCCATCCGGCCGCTGCTGCCCAAGGCTGACGCGTCCCAGTATCCGCTGCTGGCGGCGATCCAGGACGAGCGGCTGCTATTCCACTATCAACCGATCGTGTCGGCGCAAACGCGCGAGATCGTGGGGGCAGAGGCGCTGCTCAGGCGCAAGGAAGCCAGCGGCGGGGTGACCGACATCGATGGCCTGCTGCGGGACGCGTGCGCGTCAGAAGCCGCGCACGCGCTGGTCGGCTGGGGGCTGCGGACCATCTCCGCCGACCAGGCGCGCTGGCGGCAGACCGAAGACGGGGCGGGCATGGCGGTCAACATCAATGTCTCTCCCCAGAGTTTTGCTCGCCGGGATGTGGTGGACGCGATTCTGCTCGGGGTGTTCTCGCACGGCCTTTCGCCCCGGGACCTTCGTCTTGAAATCACCGAAGAGGCCACTTCCCACATCCGCTCGGCCGATATGCGCGCCATTCTCGAGGAGTTCACGAGTTTGGGGGTCCAGGTGTGGCTGGACGACTTCGGCAAGGGCAGCAACAACCTGGAATGGCTGTCGACGCTGCCGCTGGCTGGCCTGAAGCTGGAAAAGAACATCGTCTGGAACGCCGCGCGCAATCCGGATTCCCAGAAGGTGCTGCGGTCCATATGCCAATTGGCGAAGGACCTGGGCATCACGACCGTGGTCAACGGCATCGAAACCGACGCGCACTATCGGGCCGCGCTGGATGCCGGCTGCGAACTGATGCAAGGCTTACTGTTTTCCAAACCGGTCACGAGCGAAGAACTCGCCCGCGCGCTGGCCGAGCAGCGCGCGCGCCGCGCCGCCATCATGCCCGAGTCCGGGCGATAAAGCGCCACCGCAGCGCGAACGCGGCCGCGAGGATGGCCGCAGCCAATCCCACCGATATCCCCATCGCCGCACGCGCGCTGTAGTGCTCAAGCACAAAGGCATAGGCGACCGGCGCCGTGGCGGTCAGCAGGAAGCTGGGGATCAGTAGCGCGCCAACCAGCGTCCCGTAACTGCGGAAATCGAACAAGGCCAGTGGCAGCGTGCCGCGGGTGATGGTCATCAGTCCGTTGCAGGCGCCGTAGAGCAACGCGTAAGCGGCCGTGGCGTAAAGATTGCCGTGCGACAGCAGGGCCAGCAAAAAGCACAGGGGAAGCAAGGTGCTGACGGCCAGCGTGAGCGTCAGTGGATGCAGCCGCGACCCCAGCGCGACGTCCGCCACGCGGGCGGCGAATTGGCCTACCCCCCACAGGGCGGCGACGCTGACGGCGGCCGTCGTCGCCAGGCCCAGGCCGGCAAGCAGGGAAATCAGGTGGGCGGCGTTGCCGGCGGCCAGGAAGTTGGTCAGCATCACGATGACCGCATACAGCGTGCCGGCTTGCCGGCGTTCATTGGCCGTGCGGGTCAGGCCAGCGGCGTGCCGGGCGGCGGTGGCGCCCGGGGCGGCGTAGCGTTGACGGGGCAGCGCCAGATACAACGGCACCGTTGCCAAGGCCAGCGCGGCGTAGACCAGCACCGCGCCGCGCCAGCCCAGCCAGCCGGATAGCGCGTGGCCGACGGGCCACATCACGGTGGAGGCCAAACCGCCGAACAGCGTGATTTGCGACATGGGGCGGCGCGCGGTGGGACCGGCGGCGCGGGCCAGCGACGCGAAGGCCGCGTCATACAGGCACAGGCGCATGCCGATGCCCAGCAGCAACCAGGCCAGAAAATACACGGGAACGGCATGCGTGGCGGCCAGCAGCGCGCAACCGGCGGCGGCGGCCATCGCGCCCAACGGCATGACGCGGTGGCCGCCCCAGCGGTCCACCGCCATGCCGGCCAGTGGCGACACCAACGCCATCGTCACGATCGCGGCGGAAAAGCCGCCGTAGACCGTGGCCGAGTTCCAGCCCAGGTCCGCCGTCATTGCGGGGCCCAGCGCGCCAATCAGATAGAACGTCACGCCCCAGCCAACCAGCTGGGTCAGGCCCAGGCAGACAATCGCGCGCGGCGGGATCACGGCCGTTGCGGCGGGGTGGCGTCGCCTGCGCCCAGGGCGCGTTGCATCAGCACCGTATCGCGCCATTCACCGTGCTTGTGTCCGACCGACCGCAGGGTGCCGACCGGATGAAAGCCCTGGCTGGCGTGTAGCGCCAGGGACGCCGCATTGCGGCTGTCGCCGACTACGGCCAGCATCTGGCGCCAGCCCGCGGCGGTACAGCGTTCGATCAGCGCGGCCAGCAGCTTGCCGCCGATGCCCAGCCCGCTGCGGCCCGCCTTTACATAGACGGAGTCCTCCACCGTGTGGCGGTAGGCGGGGCGCGGGCGGTAAGGGGTGACGTAGGCGTAGCCGACGACCTCGCCGTTGATCTCTGCCACCAGATAGGGCATTTCCTTTTCCAGCACGGCGCCGCGGCGCTGGCGCATGTCGGCGATGGAGGGCGGTTCAAGCTCGAAGGAGGCAGTGCCGTGCTCCACGTGGTGGGCGTATAGGGTCTTGATGGCGGGCAGGTCCGCGTCCGCGCTGTCGCGGATCAGAACGGTAGGCTGGGAGGTCGGCATGACAGGGGGGAAGGGTCGAAAGGGAAAAACCAGTTGCCAGTGTCGCGCAAGGCAAAGCATTAATAAAGCTTTGGTTTATTATGATTTTCATAAGCAAAACTTTGGGTAGAGGCGATGCGTGGCTTGAACCTGGACCATCTGCGCATGTTCGCGCGGGTTGTCGAACTGGGCAGTTTTTCGGCCGCCGCCGAGCGCGGCGGCGTGACCCAGCCCGCCGTCAGCCTGCAAATTCGCCAGTTGGAACGCCGCTTCGGCCTGAAGCTGGTCGAACGCATCGGCCGCCGCGCCGGCCCGACCGCCGCCGGGCTGGAATTGCTGGCCCATATCCGCGTCATCGACACCGCGCTGGCGCAGGCGGAACAAGCGATGTCGGCGCATGCTTCGCAGGTATCCGGGCGGATCCGATTGGGCACGGGCGCCACCGCATGCACCTATCTGCTGCCACCCGTGCTGGCCGATCTGCGCCAACGCTTTCCCGCGCTGGATATCGTGGCCAGCACCGGCAATACGTCCGACATGCTGCGAGGGCTGGAGAACAACACGCTGGACATGGCGCTGGTCACGCTGCCCGCGCCCGGCCGCATGTTCCAGGCCTCCCCTGTGCTGGAAGACGAGTTCGTGGCGATCTTTCCCGCCCGCGACCCGGCCGCCATTCCCGCCGCCGCAACGCCGCTGTCATTGGCGAAGCTGCCGCTGGTGCTGTTCGAACCCGGCGCCCGAACCCGCCGCCTGGTCGACGACTGGTTCGAAGCGGCGGGCGTGGCGGCCAAGCCCGTCATGGAACTGGGCAGCACCGAAGCCATGAAGGAAATCGTGGCTGCCGGCCTGGGTTGCGCGGTGCTGCCGAAACTTGCCGTGTCCGGCGCGGGGCAGCGCGACGCACTCGTCGTGCGTTCGCTGACGCCGCGTCTATCGCGCGACCTGGCCATCGTGCTGCGCCGAGACAAGCCGCTTAGCCGGGGGCTGCGCCATCTGCAAGAGGCGCTGCTGGCGTTGCGTGCGTGAACGCGTAAGGGTGGAACACATCCACGGGCAACTGGTTGCAATCCTCGACGCATTCGCGCACGGCGGCCATGTTGGAGAAGTCCAGGCCGCTGCGCACGCCTTGCAGATCCAGGTTCATGGCCAGGGTCACCAGGTCCACATTGCCGGTGCGTTCACCGTTGCCGAAGAGGCAGCCTTCGACCCGGTCGGCGCCGGCCATCACGGCCAGTTCCGCTGAGGCCACGGCGGTGCCGCGGTCATTGTGCGGATGCACGCTCAGCACGATGCTGTCGCGCCGCGCCAGATGGCGGTGCATCCATTCGATCTGATCGGCATACACGTTGGCTGTCGTGCATTCGACCGTGGAGGGCAGGTTGATGATCATTTTGCGGGCGGGCGTGGGGCCCCAGATGGCGCTGACCGCATCGCAGACCTCCAGCGAGAAATCCAGCTCTGCCAGGCTGAACGTCTCTGGCGAGTATTGGTAAATCCACTCGGTTTCAGGGTGGGCATCGGCCAGTGCCCGGATGTGCCGGGTGCCTGCAAGGGCGATCTCCTTGACCTCGGCGCGCGTCATGCCGAATACGATGCGGCGCCATTGCGGCGCGATGGGCGCATACAGATGCACGATGGCGCGCGGCGCGCCGCGCAGCGATTCGAAGGTGCGCTCGATCAGATCGGGGCGTGACTGCGTCAGCACCTCGATGGTCACGTCTTCCGGTACGCGGCGCTCTTCGATCAGCTTGCGCACGAAGTTGAAGTCCGTCTCCGAAGCCGACGGAAATGCCACTTCGATTTCCTTGACACCCACCGCCACCAGTTGCTCGAACATGCGCAGCTTGCGGGCGCCGTCCATGGGTTCGATCAGCGCCTGATTGCCGTCGCGCATATCCGTGCTCATCCAGACGGGCGGCGCCAGCAGACGACGCGACGGCCAGGTGCGTTCGGCGTAATCACGCGTGAAAGGTTGGGTGGGGCGGTATTTGTGTTGGGGTTGGTCAAGCATGGAAACCTCCGGCCGCGAGCAGGCGCCGCGGCATCAGACAGCCATGGCCGCGTGGCGCGGCGACGGCAAAGCAAACGGGGAGGTGGCTTCAGAGCCTGTCAGCAGGCCCCGGGCTGCCGGGCGGCCACGGGGCGCAAGGCCCGGCAACCGCGCGCTAGTCGCAAGGCTAGGAGGGGGGCGACCACGCGGGTCGCTCGCCCACGGCCGGCGGCCGCAAAAGCGGCGCGGGCGGGGTGGGGGGCGAACGGCAGGGGCATGGCGTCGTAAGGAGATTCAGCAGGGATTCGGGGATGGTAGGTACACTGGGAAAGACCGTCTAACGCTATCCAGGCATCAACCATCGCAAAATGGACATTCCATCGTCTCCGCCGACCGGAAATACGCGCTCTCCCACCGATGTGGATTTGTTCCCCTACGAATCGTCGCAGCGGCCGGTGGCGGGGCTGGCGGTGGATTACGAAGACGGCCATCGCGTGCGCCGGCATCGGCACCGCCGGGGCCAGTTGCTCTATGCGATTTCCGGGGTGATGGTGGTGGATACCGATGCCGGCATCTGGATCGTGCCACCGACGCGCGGGGTCTGGGTGCCCGCGTGGGTGCCGCACGGCATCCGCATGAGCGGGGAACCGCGCATGCGCACCGTGTTCGTCGAACCCGGCGCCGCCGCGCATCTGCCCGAGCAATGCTGCGTGCTGTCGATTTCGCCGCTGTTGCGCGAACTGATGGTGGCCGCTGCCGATGTGCCGCTGGATTGGGCGCCCGACACGCGCGACGGCCGCCTGATGATGCTGCTGCTGGACGAACTGCGCCAGGAACCCGTGTTGCCGCTGCACTTGCCGCAACCGTCCGAGCCCCGGCTGGCGCGCATCTGCCGCGCCATCGTGCGCCATCCCGAGCGGCAGGCGGGGGCGGCGGAATGGGCCCGCGAATTGGGCGTGGACCCCAAGACGGTGCATCGCTTGTTCGTGCGCCACACCGGCATGACGTTCGGCCGCTGGCGCCAGCAGGCGCGCCTGTTGGCGGCCATGGAGCGGCTGGCGCGCGGCGCGCGGGTGCTGGACGTGGCGCTGGACCTGGGCTACGACAGCCCCAGCGCGTTTGCGGCGATGTTCCGCCGCGCGGTGGGCGAACCGCCCAGCGTGTTCGCGGCCCGCGGCGAGGCGTCCGCCTGATGGCCACGAACCGCATCAGAGGCCGCCGCCGGGCAGGGCCGCCCCGATCCAGCGTATTATTTACCGTTTTGCCGCCACGCTAACAGCACTCGAGACAAATCATGCCGCACTACCGTTCCCGCACATCGACCCACGGCCGCAACATGGCCGGCGCCCGCGCCCTGTGGCGCGCCACCGGCATGAAGGACGGCGATTTCGGCAAGCCGATCATCGCGGTAGTGAACTCGTTCACGCAGTTCGTGCCGGGCCACGTGCACCTGCGCGACCTGGGCGCGCTGGTAGCCAAAGAGATCGAGGCCGCAGGCGGCGTCGCCAAGGAATTCAACACGATCGCCGTCGATGACGGCATCGCCATGGGCCACGGCGGCATGCTGTATTCGCTGCCGTCGCGCGAACTGATCGCCGACTCGGTGGAATACATGGTGAACGCGCACTGCGCCGACGCCATGGTCTGCATTTCGAACTGCGACAAGATCACCCCGGGGATGCTGATGGCCGCGATGCGCCTGAACATCCCGGTTGTGTTCGTGTCCGGCGGCCCGATGGAAGCGGGCAAGGTCAAGTCGCCCACCGACGGCACGGTCATCGCCAAGATCGACCTGATCGACGCCATGATCAAGGCAGCCGACCCGAAGGTCTCGGACGCCGAAGTGGCCGAAGTGGAACGCAGCGCGTGCCCCACCTGCGGCTCCTGTTCCGGCATGTTCACCGCCAACTCGATGAACTGCCTGACCGAAGCCATCGGCCTGGCGTTGCCGGGCAACGGCACCATCGTGGCGACGCACGCGTGGCGCAAGGGCCTGTTCGAGCAGGCCGGCCGTCTGGTCGTGGACCTGTGCCGCCGCTACTACGTGGAAGAAGACGAATCGGTCCTGCCGCGCAACATCGCCACCAAGAGCGCGTTCCAGAACGCGATGGCGCTGGACGTGGCGATGGGCGGTTCGACCAACACCGTGCTGCACTTGCTGGCCGCGGCGCAGGAAGCGGGCGTGGACTTCACGATGGCCGACATCGACCGCATTTCGCGCAAGGTGCCGTGCCTGTGCAAGGCGGCGCCTGCCACCGACAAATACCACATCGAAGACGTGCACCGCGCCGGCGGCATCCTGGGCATCCTGGGTGAACTGGCGCGCGCCGATCTGCTGGATCTGTCTTGCGGCAACGTGCACAGCGGCACGCTGGGCAACGCCATTCAGCAGTGGGACGTGGCTGGCGACGCAAGCGAAGAAGCGCAAAAGTTCTACCGCGCGGCGCCTGGCGGCATCCCGACGACGGTCGCGTTCAGCCAGGACGCGACGTTCCTGACGCTGGATACGGACCGTAAGACGGGCTGCATCCGCAGCAAGGAAAGCGCGTATTCCAAGGACGGCGGTTTGGCAGTGCTGTATGGCAATCTGGCCGAGAAGGGCTGCATTGTGAAGACGGCGGGCGTGGACGAGTCGCAATGGGTCTTCACGGGCCGCGCACGCGTGTTCGAAAGCCAGGACGATGCGGTGGAAGGCATCCTGGGCGACAAGATCGTGGCGGGCGATGTGGTGGTGATCCGCTACGAAGGCCCGAAGGGCGGTCCGGGCATGCAAGAGATGCTGTATCCGACGTCGTATCTGAAGTCCAAGGGCTTGGGCAAGACGTGCGCGCTGTTCACGGACGGGCGTTTTTCGGGCGGTTCGTCGGGGCTGGTGATCGGGCACGCGTCGCCGGAAGCGGCGGAAGGCGGCACGATCGGCCTGGTGGAAGAAGGCGATGTGATCGAGATCGATATCCCGAACCGCAAGATGCATCTGGCAGTGTCGGACGAAGAACTGGCGCGTCGCCGCGCGGCGATGGATGCGCGGGCGGACGGCTGGGAGCCGGTGGGCCGCGAACGAGTCGTGTCGCAGGCGTTGCAGGCTTATGCGGCGTTGGCGACGTCGGCGGATCGCGGTGCGGTTCGGGATTTGTCGCAGCTGAAGCAGAAGGGCAAGCGGTGATTTTTTGATTTTTTTCAGGTGGAAGAAGCGGCGCTTATTGCGTCGCTTTTTTTTGCGGGTGCCCGGGGGCGGGTGTTGTGGGTGTGTTTGGATCTTCGTTGGGCCTGCGTTGGGTCTTCGTGGGACGCTCGTCGCCGGGGTCGGGTGGGTGGCGCGCGCCCACGATTGCGGTCCGGAGCCTTCGCTCCGGACTGCCCTCTCGTCATCTTCGTTGCGGCCTGCGGCCGCTGCCTTCAGATTCCCTCGGGCGCATCAAGGTTGC
>Ga0307412_10000255_pt1 | contig 34354 bp, 30 predicted proteins | sample DK1Cmetagenome_3_FD_203823 | JGI IMG/M metagenome (GOLD analysis project Ga0307412, IMG submission 203823) | Maize rhizosphere microbial communities from greenhouse at UC Davis, California, United States - DK15-C-1 | ecosystem: Host-associated > Plants > Roots > Rhizosphere > Soil | place: USA...
AAATAAATTTAGATTTCTTCCGTTATTTCAAAAAAAATCTTAAAAGTTTCTTAAAAAAATTATATATTTACGGCTTAATTATAAAAATTAACATGAAAAGGATATTTCTTTTATTATTGTCTGCGTCAGTAGCGTCGGTATCTTGTTCAGGTGGTGGTACTTCTTCTGTGGGGAAACCAGGAACAAAAGGAGAGTTGATACCAAGAGAAAAAACAAAATCATTTGTAGCGGAAAGACCATACGGAATGGTTGCAATTCCTGCAGGATCGTTTGTTGCTGGTCTAGCTGATCAGGATCCGACAAACAGCCCGGAAAAAGCAGGTTTGAAAACTGTTACTGTTTCTTCTTTCTTCATGGATGAAGCAGAAACTACTAATGCAGAATACAGAGTATTCATTAATTACGTAAGAGATTCTATTGCTAGAACTTTACTTGCTGAAGCTGCCGGAGAAGGTGGTGAAGGTAAAGGAAAAGGGGCAGCGATCGGAGATTATGCTTACCTTGCTCAAAAAGAAGAGAATTTAACACCATATCAGGAATATTTAGAAGGACAGGGAGGAAGAGAAGATGATGCGTATGATCCAACTAAAAAATTAGACTGGAAAATTCCATTGCATTGGAATACAACTAAATATCCGGATGTAGAATACGCCGAGGTTTTAGAATCAATGTATTTACCAGCTTCTTCCAGAATTTCTAATGAAAGAATTCTTGATGTTAGTAAACTTAAATATACTTACAGATGGGGAGATATGGATGCTGCTTTAGCTGATAAAGAAAGAGGAGTAAACTACCTTAGAAGCGAAAGTATTGCAATCTATCCTGATACAACTGTTTGGGTAAAAGATTTCCACTTTGCATATAATGAACCATTGTTTGAACAGTATTTCTGGCACAAAGCTTACAAAGATTATCCTGTAGTTGGAGTTACCTGGGATCAGGCAAGAGCTTACTGTAACTTCAGATCAAAACTAAAATCTGATTACAACGAAAGCTTAAAAAGAAGAAAACAAAGACCATTAATCTTCAGACTTCCTACGGAAATCGAATGGGAATATGCTGCAAGAGGTGGAATGGAAAATGCTACTTACCCTTGGGGAGGACCATATTTAATGGATGACAGAGGTTGCTACCTTGCAAACTTCAAACCTAAGAGAGGTAACTATATGGAAGACGATAAGAAAGGTACTTATACATATACAGCTCCGGTAAAGAAATTTAAGAAAAATGGATTTGGGTTATTTGACATGGCTGGAAACGTTTCTGAATGGACAGAATCTGGATATAATAATTCTACTTACGGATTTGCATCTACACTAAACCCTACTATTAAAGATAAAACGGATACAAGAAAATCTGTAAGAGGTGGTTCTTGGAAAGATGTTGGATACATGCTAATGACTGGTTCAAGAGATTGGGAAAGAAAAGATTCAGCGAGAAGTTATATCGGGTTTAGAACTGTACAAGATATCCCTGAAGCTGCTGTTAAACCAAGAAGAGTTAACAGATAATTCTATCAAACCATTATTTTTCAATAACAATTTTATTTAACATTAAAAAAACTGACTTATATGTTTAAGACTAAAGATGCTTGGATGAATTTCTTTTATTCATTCGGTGCTGCAATTGTAATTCTTGGAGCTTGGCTTAAAATTACTCACATTACCTTAGGACCTATTAATGGTAACATGGCTCTTACAGTGGGACTTATCACAGAGGCGATCATCTTCATCATCTTCGCTTTCGACCCACCAAAATCTGAAGAGTCTTATGCTTGGGAAAATGTATACCCTGAATTATTAGATAAACATGCAAACCCAAATCCACTACATTCAAATGTAGCTAAAAGCAATGCAGCTCAATTTGCTGAATTAGAAAACTCTCTTTCAACTAAACTTGACAAAATGCTTCAGGATGCAAAATTAGACGTTCAATTATTCGAAAGATTAAGAACTGGTATCGACAAATTTTCTAGTTCAGTTGATCAAATCAACCAAACTGTTGACGTTTCAGCTTCTACTCATAAATATAATGAGCAATTAAATAAAGCTGCTCAACACATGGAAAGCATGAATGCTCTATATGCAATGCAGCTGGAAAGCGGTAAAAGACAATCAGAATTTGCTAATAAATATGTAGCAGATATGCAAAAATCTGCTGAGCAATCAGAAAAATTCAATCAGGAACTACAAGGTTTAACTTCAAACTTAAACAATTTAAACAGAGTTTACGGTGGTATGTTAACTGCTATGAAGTCTTAATTTCCAAACCATTTCTAAATTTAACTACTTAATCAAAAAACAAGAAAAAGAGAATGGCACAAGGAAAACAGACACCTCGTCAGAAAATGATCAACCTGATGTATTTGGTGTTCATCGCTATGATGGCCCTAAATATTGATGCAGAAATCATTAGATCATATTATGACTCTACAAAGGCTCTTAACGAAACTAGATCTTTAACTGAAAAGAAAAACGAAAAGATTTTCGAAAAAACTCTTGAAGCAAAAGCTCAACAGGTACCGGATACCTATGCGCAACCTTGGGAGCAGTATAAAGTTTTAAGAGATAAGATCAACTTACTAGTAAGCGATGCTGAGAAAATTAAAGTTTTGTTAAAGAAAAACTCAGAGTTTCATGATAAAGATCCTAAAACAGGAAAAGATATCGATGTAAGTGAAAATTTCGCTGCTTTAAATAATAATGAAGCTACTACAGACTATTTCTTTAAAGAAGGAGACGAAAATGCACCTTCAAAAGGAGCTGGAGATCTGAAAGCGAGAATTGATGATGTAAGAAATTATATTAATACAACTTTTGGTAATAACCCTCAATTGAAAGATTTAGTAGCTAGGGCTAATACATCATTAATTGCTGAATATCCAAAAGGAAAATCTCCAAATGAGAAAACTTGGTTCCAAAACAAGTTCTATCACCAGCCATTAATTGCTGCAATCTCAAATCTAGAGATTATCCAGAATGATGCGAGAAATGTACAATCTGATGCTTTGGCATTGATGTTACAGGAAAAAGTTGACGCAAGTATCAAGTTCTCAAGCTATGAAGCAATCGTTTCTGCTCCGGTAGATGTGGTTTCTGGTAAGCCTGCTGAAGCTGTTATTATGCTAGGAAACTATTCTACAAGTAACAAGATTAATATCTCTGGTGTTAACAGACAGGAAAACGGAAAAGGATATGCTTCCCTTAATACAGGGGCAATAGGACCTCACACTCTAAGTGGAAATATTTCATTGGCTGATGCAACAGGTAAAGTTACAAGCTATCCGTTCACGCATACCTATAATGTAATCGCTGGTCCTCAGGAAGTAAAACTTCAAAAAGGTTTATTACTTTCTGCTGATAAGATGAATGTAATGTACAGAGGTCTTGATAACCCTGTTACAGGTTCTATCTTAGGTGCTGATAACTCTAAACTTTCGTTATCCGCTCCGGGAGCAACCTTGAAGAGCACAGGTCCTGGTAAATGGGATGTAAGACCTGGTTCAGGAAATATTCTGAAACTTACCTTATCAGGAACAGATCCTTACGGTAAATCATTATCTCAGGTATTTGAGTACAGAATTAAAAATGTACCTCCACCACAAGGTCAGATCAGAGGTAAGAATAGCTTAACTATGCCTGCAACATCGGTTGCAAATCAACAGTTACAAGCCGTTATTCCAGACTTTGACTTCCCGGTATCATTCAACGTGACATCGTTCATGGTAAGAGTACCTGGTAGAGCTTCAATGCAAATTCAGGGTAATTCGTTAAATAATGCAGCAGGATTATTCAAAAACTTAAGACCTGGAGACGGTATTTATATATTTGAAATTAAAGCGACAGCTACTGGTTTAGGAACTCAAATAATTCCGAATATCTCACCTGTATTAATTAATATCCAATAAAACTAATTAGAATATTATGAAAAAATATATTAGCAGTTTTTTAGTATTAGTTTCGGGATTCATGTTTTCCCAGACTATCCTGAATGCTTCTTCTCCAGAAGAGTTCAGAAAAATGAGAGCTGAGAACAAAATGAAAGTAGGAGATACTGTTATTGACAAAAAAGTAACACCTTTGGAATACGGATTTGTTGATGATAAGGATATCCTGAAAAGCATGTTTGTTTGGGAAGTTATTGATATGAATGATAAAATCAATCAACCTTTCTACTATAACAATCCTGACGGATTATTGGCTTCAGAAACAAAATCATTATACAAACTTTTACTTGATGGAGCTTTAAGCGGTGATATCAAAGAAGTTTATGACGATGAAAACTTTGTTACAAGACTTACTCCTCAACAGATCAAAGACAGATTGGTGAGTGTGCGTGTTGATGATGAAGCCGTAAATATCCTGAACAGTGGACGTCAGTTGACTGAGCAAGAGAAAAAAGAGCTTACCGACATTTATGAAACGACTACTGATAAAGTAAGAGTTCTTAAAGTATTCGGTATGTGGTTCATCGACAAGAGAGACGGAGCAATGAAGTACAGACCTTTGGGTATTGCTGCAATGGGACCAGATCCTCAGATGATTGGTAGAGTAGGTCCTGATGGCCAACCTTTGGAAGGTGCTAACGATTTGATCGACCTTTTCTGGGTATATTATCCAAATGCGAGAGATATTTTAGCTAATAACTACGTTTTCAACAGAAAAAATACGTCTGCAGATTTATCTTTCGATGATTTGATCAACGCTAGAAGATTTTCTTCTGTAATTTTCAAATCTTCAACAGGTTTGGGTGACGGAGTTATCAAAGACTATATCCCTAGAGATGCTGATGAGCAGCTTGAGGAAAGTGACAGAATTAAGTCACAAATCCTTGCAATGGAAAATGATATGTGGAATTACTAAAATTTCACTTGATATTTATACAAAACCTGAGTATTTTTACTCAGGTTTTTTTATTATGGAAAATATAGATTATATAATTGTAGGAGACGGATATGCAGGTTTGTTTTTCGCACATCAGCTTATAAAAAATAATAAGTCTTTCGTACTTTTTTCAGAAGGGAGAAAAAGTGCTTCCCAGATTTCTGCAGGAATTATTAATCCTGTTGTCCTTAAAAAGTTTACAACTTTTTGGAAAGCTCAGGAGCAGATAGATTTTCTTATTTCCTCTTTGAAAGAAATTGAAGCTTATACAGGCAACAATTATTTAATAAACGCACCCATTCACAGAATATTCCATGATGAAAATGAACAGAAACTATGGCTTAAAAAATCTGAAAATAATGAACTGATTAATTTTTTAGACAAAAAATTCACCCATTTAAACATAGTAAAAAACGATTTTGATTCGGGAAAGGTTACTCAATCTGCCAGGCTTGATGTAAATGGATTTTTTGTGGGTTTATTCACTTTTTTAGAAAGGAGGAAGCAATTTATTAATGAAAAATTCGATTATTCTAAAATTAATACTACAGATTCTACTTACAAGAATCTTAAATTTAAAAATATTCTATTCTGTGAAGGAATGGGAGTGAAAGAAAATCCATACTTTTCAGATATTGCCGTAATTCCAAATAAAGGGCATCACATTAAAGTAAAACTGTCCAAACGTCTTTTTGAAAATATTACCATTAAAAAGAAGCACTTTTTGTTTCCAACAAATGCGGGATTATATTTCTACGGCGGGACATATGACAGAGAACAGTTGCATAGTCATATTGATGAATCTGCGGTGGAGCAATTGGTAAAAGGCTTGTCAGAATTTTATCCTTATGATTTTGAGGTAAATGAAGTGAATTTTGGTTTCAGGCCGACAGTGAAAGATAGAAGACCAATCATCGGGAGACATCCACAATATGAAAATTTATATGTTTTTAATGGTCTTGGAGCAAGAGGAATCCTGAATGGCTGTTATTTTTCCAAAAGCCTGTATGACTTTATTGAGGAAAATATTCCTTTGCACGAGGAGGTTTCTCTGGAAAGGTTTAATAAAGAAAAGTAGACTTTGAATACCTCGGAAAGAGGATGGAACTATATACAATACTAAATACATTGGAATTGTTTAAAATAAATACTTTCTTGAATAAGCAGCTAAAATTTAATACTAAAAAGTTCCCACAAGGTGGAAACTTAATAGAGGAGGCAATAATATTAAAAAACAACAATAAGATTGAGATAACTAGTCTCTGATAAAAAAATTATTGCCAAAAAATGAAAAATGTAATACTTCTTTAAAAAAATAGGAAACAAATACCCGATTTTACAGGTATAAATTGAAAATTGAAGTATTTGCAATCCTATTTCCACTTTACTTAATACTATGAAGATGTATGATTTGGTTGATTTTTTTCTTGGTAAAAACAGGGTGCAAACATCCTTTGATGTCTGAATGTTTGCAATTCCTGTAAACACACTTTACTAATAATGAGATTATTTTAATTTTTTATAAATAGGAAAGGAACAATCAGATTAATATTGTAAAAGTTCCCATTCCTATTTTGCACACTATATAAAACTATGAGATGTATAATTTTCAATAGGATCAATAGCCAATTTGTACTTGGGATGAATTCTGCAATTGGCTATTTTACTGATCCTATTCCACCTAATAATATACTGCATGAATATTGATTTTTAAAAGCATTTACATTCAGTAAGGGTCTGTTAATTAAATTATTGGTAATATTTCCGGATCTTCAAACGGCAGTATTTACTGATTATGGAACAATTTCGCATTCCGGAATATTTATATTTAGCTTAATATTTATTGCAATTCTGATGTGCAGATGAACACCACAAAGCCACAAAAACCAATAATTTTATTTAGTTGTGTTTTTTTAATGATACTAACTAGTCTTAACAGAATGCAAATGCCGATTCTTAAAGTGTTTTTTCCATTTGGTTACCGTATTTCTGCTAAGCTTAAAATGATTAGCAAGTTGGGTGTTATTTAGATTATTTTTTACTTGATAATCAAGGATTTCAATAATTGTATTCTCATCATAAGATCGGTGCTTCTGATTAAAAATCTGAGTTTCTTTATCCTTGATTCCAAAAATTATGAGATTAAGCTTTATCACATCTAGTATCGAGATGACCTCTTTATTGAGAATAGGCCTGCATTCTTCCTTCTTTCCCGGACATTTGATGCTGATAATATCACTGTAGATCAATTTGTAATTGGGTTGTTTACGTTCCATGATACTGAATTTAATTGTTAATTATTTGATGTTTTATACTCATTATGTATTCTCTTTTCATGGCTTTGGTATTTTACAATCCATCTGTGGAGTGTTGTTTTTGGGATACAATATTTTTCTACAACCTGTCCGATATTTTTTTCTCCGGAGGTGATGAGTTCCGTAATAAAATCTATAACTTCCTTAGTATAAATGTTTTTTCTAAATTGCGGCATATCGCTTGGCTTCTCCTTATTACTGCTGTACGCATTACTTTGAGGAGAAAACAGTATTAAATGTTGTGAGTAAATTCTGAAGAAATCATACTCCAATAGCTTACTCCATTTCAATAAAATCTCAGTATCCACACTTTTTGACTCAAACATTTTTTCAATTTCTTCTTCGGAACAATTAAAAAAATTACATATTCTGGCTATTTCCATTTCAGATTCTAAAAATCTCAGCTTGATTAAAGCGCCTGCATTTATATTTTTAAAAGATTTCATAACAATTTTTTTTATGAGTTGGAATTCTTTTTCGAAATTGTTTAAGCAAATCTAATAGGTGTTAACCAAGGATTGAAATTTTTGACTGTTAATTGGTGTTAACTCAACCGGTAGTTTTCTCAACATAAGCGTTAATTATTATTTTTTATATAATTGATTTATAACCTATTGTGTTTTAAAAGGTGTTATCTTTTAAAATTGCTGGAAAATGCAGAAGAAATATACAGATGGTTAAATAAAATTATTTTTTAATCAATATTTAAACTTTTTGATTGTATTGATTAAACTTTTAACCTTTTTAAATTGAAATTCATAATTTCATTTACGAAGCGTTCCAAATAAGACTAAAATTCAGGAAATTCAATAAGATTTTAAATATTTCTATTTTTTTAATGTTATAAAAATACGGTGGATTTTACCTCTTGAATTAATTTTTTCAATCTGATTATCAGTTTGTTATTGATGATATTAAGTGGGATTGTTAATTTGCGTAATCTTCTCTTTTCGCAGGTTTCCAATGATTTTTTTTTCTAAATTGAAATATGATTCGTAAGCTAATTTTTCTTCTAATATCATTATGGATAATGAATTCTTGTCATTCGGAGAATGATAATATGTATTTTCAAGGGATAGATAAAGAAGTTACCGAAATAAACCAAAATCATGGGAAAATTTATGCTATTTATAAGCGGGAGCTTAAAAAATATCAGACGACCAAAGATCTTAAATACTTACTGAGCAGCAAATATGTAGAATCCTTTCTGTTTCCCGAAAACAGATCCAAGCAGATATCAATAATATATGAGCTATTAAGAATTAATGATGATGAAAATGAGTATATTACGATAGCATGTAATTTTTTTCTCTCCCTTAAAATTGAAGACACATCCCCAAAACTTTCTCTACAGTTCCTGAATGAATCCATCAAAATAGATGAGAAAAAAGATAACCACTTTTTCCTGCCCCATCTGTATCATGCAAAAGGAAGATGGTATTTTAAACATAATAATTACTCTTTAGCCAAAATATATTTCGCCAAAGCTCTGAAAAATTTAAAAAAAGATAATGTCTTATATGTAGCTTCTATGTACAATAATTTTGCGATGTGCAATGATAAGCTTGGCAGCGTAGATTCTGCAATTAATCACATTCGTTTTGCAATAAATCTATTAAGTAATAAAAAAGATCTTACTGAAGAAGAAACGTTCTTCATTTATATTATGAAAGGTAATCTTGGAAGTTTCTACCTTGAAAAAAAAGATTATGCAAAGGCTGAACTCTATTATAATGAACAAGTCGATTTCCAAGTAAAAGGTAAAAAATACCACTTTAATATTGTTCGGAATTCTGATGAATTGTTCCAGCTTTATGAACTGACAAAGCAGCCGGGTAAAGAGAAAAAGCTTGCAGAACTTCTGATCCATATTTTACCGAATTTAACCAATACTAAGAATAAAATCGTCGCATGTGCTCTTTTACGGAAATATTTTGCCAGACAAAACGATATGGAAAACATGAAAGTATTTTCCGATAGGCTTGATGTTCTGAACAAGAAATATAACAACGAAATCACAAAAGAAGTAGATAATATATCTGATGTATTGAATGGCTATATCATAAAAAATATCAACCAAAAGTTTGATTTTAAAATAAGAGATCAACGTAGAAAAAATATGTTGCTTTTATGCCTTGTTCTTGCTACTATCGTAATTTCTGTAAATATTATCTTAAAAATACGGGAAAGGAATAAAAAAGAAAAAGAAAAACTGGAACGGTTGAATTTTTTACTGGAAAGCAGCAAAGAAAATCTGGAAAAAGATATACAGTTGCAAAAAGGTAAAATAAAAAACCTTCACATGAATCTTAATCTTAAAATAGAAACTGAAAGAGCCTTTCTGGAAAATCTCAAAAAAATTAAAAAATCAAAAAATATCGATGCCGAAGAAACCGTGAAAGATCTTTTCTTTAAGATCAATAATCTTCTTCAGATTGATGAAAAAAATAATGATTTTGTCAATGAAAGCTCCGAGGAAAATAAGGAATTTATGAAGAAGCTTTCAGAAATTTATCCTTTCTTGTCAGACCATGATCTTAAATTTTGCGTGTATTTCCGCCTGAATTTATCTTCAAAAGAGATCGCTTTGTTAGAAAATATTACACCTGGAAGCGTTCGGGTATACAAAACGAAAATAAAATCTAAAATTGGGCTTAGGAAAGAAGAAGAATTAAGTACAGTTTTAAATACCATAAAATGATACTATTATTAAGAAATTTATTATCTTCATTTGTGAAGAATTAAGCTTATGAACGAAAATTTTTTAGGCATTATCGCAGGAGTCCTTACTTCAATCTCAATGCTTCCGCAACTGGTAAAAGTAATAAAAGAAAAAGACGCCGAAAATCTTTCCTGGGTGATGCTTATAGTGCTGATCACAGGGCTGTCATTGTGGGTTTGGTATGGTTTCTTAAAAGATGAGCTGCCCATTATCCTGTCCAATGCTTTTGCTGTTCTTGTGAATATCACACTACTGATCTGTTTTTTTATATTTAAAAAATCCTGAATAAAAATTTATTATTCAACAATTAATTTTGATTTTATCAAAACAAACTTAAACAATATTCAGTTCCAAAAATGTAGCAATTGATAATCGTATAAAATATATATTTAGGTAGAAATTTCTCAAATAATTTCAGGAAAAAGCGCTTTCACAAAGTAAAAGCGCCTTACATTTATGTTGATGTGTTTCTTAAAAATGAAGGTCTATTTTGCTGTCTGCAAAACAAACTTAGCTAATGGAGCCATTCTGGCTTTGTTCAAAGTCAGCGTATTTCCGTTCACGGAATAGTTATCTGACATAAGTAACGCGTCTATAAAAGCTTTCTCAGTGTCCAGATCATCACATGCGATCATGGTAGACATCCCTTGATTGAATTTGATTCGCATTATATCCGGTTTGATTTCAAAAGTTCCGCCTACTCCGTTGCATCCACCGTGTCCCTCATATCTCATGTCTGTTTTGTTCAGCATAAAATAGGGATTTGCATCCGGATTCTTAAGTTGGATCGGCTGTCCGTTTAGTTCGGTCAGTTTCCAGGTTTTCCCTGTGATGTCATTGGAAGCTTTTGGGGTGGGGGTTGTAGTTTTACTCATACAAGAAGCTAAAAAAGCTACAAACAGCAATGAGCTAAGATATGTAAGTAAATTTTTCATAGTTTTTTTGATGTTTGATTAAAATTATGCTTTTAATATGAAGCCATTTTGGTATGGGTTGAAGACGGCTTTTCCTTGTGATGAAAAAGAACCATGTTGTAGTCTTTTTTCAGGAAAGTAATATCTCCTCTAATATTAGAATACTGATAATCAGCATCTGTGGCAGTGTATTCCGGCAGTTCTTCGCTTTTTTTCAATTCATAAGATTTTCCGTTCAATCGTACTACGATAGTGTTTTGAGTTTCATTTACTGTTACTTCCAGCTGATCTCCAAATTCATCTGTGTAAACATTTTTTATGATTTTGTCGGTATTATCGTGTGTTGCGGCATTTTGGAGGACAACTTCTTCCTTTGCCTGATGTTTACATGCTGTTATCATAAAGGCTGATAAGCCAATGATAGCGCTGAAGTGGAATAACTTTTTCATAGTGATAAGTGATTAGGTGTTTCATGAATTTAATATTAATACTTTATAAAATTACAAATATTTTTAATTTAATTGTGTTAATTTTGTATAAATTAATTAAAAATTTGCACCATTCTAAAAATGGAAGGATATTTTATTCGGTTAAAATTCATCAAAATAATTAGATTTATAATTTATTTTCTATTTGTTAGAAACAGATTGAGGGCTTTTTCTTGAAAAAGAAAAATTTCAATATCGACCTGTGCAATATTTAATAAATTTTTTCATTTGTAGTTTGTTTTCATCATTTAAAATTTCGGCAATATTAATTTAAATTTTTTTATATTAAAATAGCCAGTGGTTAATCCTTTAAATTGATAAATGAGATTGCTGTTTGTGCTTATACATTTTACGTTCCGGCAGCTTTTTTAAGAAATAAAATTAATAGCGTTATTTAAAAAGACAGTGATACTTATAAAATTAAGATCAAAAATTTATAAAATTCAACGGTTTTCAATTTCTAGAGGAAAAAATTGTATCTGAAGAATAAATAATTGTTAAAAAAATTCGATCCACAAAATTATCTATAATAAATTATTTAATGTATTTCCAGTTATAATATCAGCTGAATTTCAACTTGAACTTTAAAGGAAAATGAAGAATTACTGCATCCGAATACGTTTGGAATTTTTATTCAAACATAAGAAAAGCAGTATTAGAGCCTTTTCAGCTTATTTAAAGGAGCGTTAAATATTGTTAATGTAATCAAATTATCAACAAATTGTTTGGAAATGTATTCAGACTAACACTTACATTTGCATCTGTAAAAATGAGAAATTATATAGTTTATTTTTTGACCGCCCTTTTTCTGCTCTTCGTAGTGGAAAGTAAAATCAACGTCAAAACTTTACAGAATAATTTTTCGACACAAACTTCCCATAATTTACCTAAAAAGACAAATCGCCTAAATCAAACCTACGAAAAACTTTCAATACAACAGGCGTCAGACGATACCGGAAATGCTTATTCGCTTGAGCTTGCAGAGGAGGACTTCCAGTTTTCAGACACATTACAGAATATTGTTGTTTTTGCGAATATTTTCACACTGGTTTATATTTTTGGTGTAAAAAGTTTCAAAAAGTTAAAGCCAACCATTCATGGCTTTCTATCTCAATTTTCCACCGTTAAAAAATTCATTCTGATTCGTTCTATCAGAATTTAAAATTTATTTTTTCGACTTTTTCTCTGCTGAGTGACTCAGCGGGAAGATTCTGCGTTGTGTTTTGCTGGTAACTTCGCATCGTAGCATTCTCATTTACCATTTTCATTTAAAACATTAACGATTTATATAAACTCTAGAATTATGATGACAAGAGTTGTCGCAAGCATTGCGCTAAGCAGTCTTTTATTGTTCAGCTGTAACAAGAAAAAAGAAGAAAAAGAAGAAGCCACAGTTTATCCCGTAACCACGCCGTTAGTGATGGATACAGTGATTGACAAAGAATATGTGGCTCAGATCCGGTCTGTAAAAAACATTGAAGTCCGTGCACAGGAAAAAGGTTTCCTTGAGAAAATTTTCGTGGACGAAGGGCAGTATGTACATCAGGGCCAGACCTTATTTAGAATTATGCCTAAACTTTATCAGGCAGAATTATTAAAAGCACAAGCCGAAGTTACACAGGCTACTATTGAGCTTAAAAATTCAACGACATTGGCCAACAACAACATCGTTTCCAAAAATGAAAGATCAATGGCAAAAGCAAAATTGGATGCGGCCAATGCAGAGGCAAAATTAGCCCAGATTCATTTGTCATTTACAGACATTAAAGCTCCGTTTTCAGGAATTATTGACAGGCTTCCTTTAAAGCTAGGAAGCTTAATTGATGAAGGAGATTTACTGACATCTTTATCTGATAACAACGATATCTACACCTATTTCAACGTTTCCGAACCGGAATATCTAAGTTACCAGACCAATGCAGCTTCAAGAGGAAGCAACCAGGTTTCTCTGGTGATGGCGAACGGCGATATTTTCCCTCAAAAAGGTGAAGTTCAGACCATTGAAGGAGAATTCGACAGTGAAACAGGAAATATCGCATTCAGAGCAAAGTTCCCGAATCCCGATAAGTTACTGAGAAACGGAGAAACCGGAAAAGTTAGAATGACTTTACCGCTTAAAAATGCCTTAATCATTCCCCAAAAAGCGACCTACGAAATTCAGGATCAGAAATATGTTTTCGTAGTCGAAAATAATGGAGTTATTAAATCCCAAAATATTAAAATCGCTTATGAGCTTCCGGATGTTTATGTTGTAGCATCAGGGCTTTCAACAGGAGATAAAATCTTATTGGAAGGGGTTCAAAAAGTGAAAGATGATCAAAAAGTTCAGACTAAGATTCAGGATCCGAAAAAAGTTCTTCAATCATTGAAATTAAAAGCAGAGTAAAAAATAGATGATAATTGATAAGCGATAATTGATCATATAAACTGTTCAGATTAAACATTTATCATTTATCATTAATAATTCATAATTATTTATGTTTAAGAAATTCATTCGCAGACCTGTTCTGTCTATCGTAATCTCATTGATTATCGTATTTATGGGAGTTTTATCCCTGGTTAAATTACCGGTTACACAGTTCCCATCCATTTCACCGCCAAAAGTAAACATCACCGCAGAATATCCGGGTGCCAACAACGAATTGTTGATTAAATCCGTGGTTATCCCGCTGGAAAGAGGTCTAAATGGAGTACCGGGAATGAAATATATGACTTCCGATGCCGGAAACGATGGAGAAGCATCCATTCAAGTGGTTTTCGACCTGGGAACCGACCCGAATGTAGCGGCTGTAAACGTTCAAAACCGTGTATCTTCGGTGGTTAATAAACTTCCGCCACTGGTAGTCCGTGAAGGGGTGAAAATCACTCGTGAAGAACCCAACATGTTGATGTATATTAATTTATACAGTGATGATCCAAAAGCCGACCAGAAATTCCTTTTCAACTATGCAGATATCAACGTGATGTCGGAATTGAGAAGGGTGAGCGGCGTTGGTTTCGCAGATATCCTTGGAACAAGAGAATATGCGATGCGTATCTGGCTAAAACCGGACAGGTTAACAGCTTACAGCATTTCAGCAGATGAAGTAATGGAAGCTTTAAATGCACAAAGTTTGGAAGCATCTCCTGGAAAAACGGGAGAAAGTTCCGGCAAAAGATCGCAGTCATTTGAATATATTTTAAAATATCCGGGCCGTTTTAATAATGAAAAAGATTACGGAAATATTATCCTTAAAGCAAATCCAAACGGAGAATTTATCAGATTAAAAGACGTCGCAGATATAGAATTCGGTTCATCGATGTATGATATTTATTCTACATTAAACGGAAAACCTTCTGCCGCGATTACCGTTAAGCAATCCTACGGTTCCAACGCAAGCGATGTCATCAAAAACGTAAAATCCTTGATGGCAGAATTGCAGAAAACAACCTTCCCGAAAGGAATGCACTACGACATCAGCTATGATGTATCGAGATTCCTGGACGCATCGATTGAGAAGGTTATTCACACTTTATTTGAAGCCTTTATTTTGGTTGCAATTGTGGTGTTCCTTTTCTTGGGAGATTGGCGTTCAACCTTAATTCCGGCAATTGCAGTTCCTGTTTCGTTGATTGGTACTTTTGCCGTAATGTCCGCTTTCGGAATTACATTAAATATGATCTCGCTCTTTGCTCTCGTAATGGCAATTGGAGTCGTCGTCGATGATGCAATTGTGGTAATTGAAGCCGTTCACGCCAAAATGGAAGAGAAACATTTATCTCCATTAAAAGCAACTGAAGAAGCCATGCACGAAATCAGCGGTGCAATTATCGCGATCACTTTGGTAATGGCGTCTGTATTCATTCCGATTGCATTTATGTCTGGTCCGGTTGGGGTATTTTACCGTCAGTTTTCGATTACAATGGCTTCTGCGATTATCCTTTCAGGGGTTGTGGCTTTGACATTAACTCCCGCTTTATGTGCTTTAATTTTAAAAAATAACCACGGAAAAGCGAAGAAGAGAACTCCGATCACAATATTCCTGGATAAATTCAACAATTTATTTACAAAAGGAGCAGGAAAATACGAGAAGCTGCTGAATAAAACGGTTAAAAAGAAAACATTTACACTTCCTTTATTATTAGCGTTTTGTGCTTGTACATTCTTTTTAAGTAATTCATTGCCTTCAGGGTTTATTCCGGCGGAAGATCAGGGGATGATTTATGCGATTATCCAAACACCACCGGGTTCTACATTGGAAAGAACTAACCAGATTGCCAAGGAATTATTGAGGGAATCTGAAGATATTGATGGTGTACAATCCGTTTCCTCATTGGCAGGATATGAAATTTTAACCGAAGGTACAGGTTCCAATTCGGGTACTTGTTTGATTAACCTTAAAAGTTGGGATGAACGTAAAGAATCCGCCGCGGAAATCATTGTAAAGCTTGAAGAAAAAGCCAAAAATATTCCGGGCGCGAATATAGAATTCTTCCAGCCGCCATCGATTCCGGGTTATGGAGCAGCGGGTGGTTTTGAACTTCGACTCTTGGATAAAGCCGGAAGTGGAGATTACCAGAAAATGGAAAAAGTAAGTAACGACTTTGTAAAAGAACTGAAAAAACGCCCTGAATTAGGCTCTGCATTTACGTTCTATTCTGCGAGTTTTCCGCAATATATGTTGAGAGTTGATAATGATCTGGCTGAACAGAAAGGCGTAACGATCGAAAATGCAATGGATAATTTATCAACTTTAATCGGATCGAATTATGAGACGAGTTTCATCCGTTTCGACAGACCCTATAAAGTGATTGTTCAGGCCGGGCCACAATATCGAGCATTGCCGACGGATTTATTAAAATTATATGTTAAAAATGATAAAGATCAGATGGTTCCGTATTCAGATTTCATGCATTTGGAAAAAGTCTATGGTTTATCTGAAATTACACGGCATAATATGTACAATTCCTCTGAAGTAAGCGGAACTCCGGCGCCGGGATACAGTTCCGGACAGGCGATTGCAGCCATCAAAGAAGTAGCGGACAAAACGCTTCCGAGAGGTTTCGGTATCGACTGGGCGGGGATTTCCAAAGATGAGGTAAGCCGGGGAAATGAAGCGATTTTTATTTTCCTGGTTTGTTTAGGATTTGTTTACTTAATTCTTGCGGCTCAGTATGAAAGTTTTATTCTTCCGCTGCCGGTCATTTTATCGTTGCCGACGGGTATTTTCGGAGCTTTCTTATGTTTAAAATTATTAGGATTAGAAAACAATATTTACGCTCAGGTAGCAATGGTCATGTTGATTGGTCTTTTGGGTAAAAATGCCGTGTTGATTGTGGAATTTGCCGTCCAGAAGAAAGCCGAGGAGGGAATTCCTGTTGCTCAGGCAGCAATCGAGGGAGCGGCTATCCGTTTTCGGCCGATTTTAATGACATCTTTTGCATTCATTGCAGGTTTGATTCCGTTGGTAATGGCGACAGGACCGGGAGCGATTGGAAACCGAACTATTGGTACAGCCGCAGCGGGAGGTATGTTGATCGGAACTATTTTCGGATTAATGATTATCCCGGGATTGTACTACATTTTCGGAACGATCGCGGAAAAGTCCAGATTAGCGAGATATGAAGAGGAAAATCCTTTAACAGAACAAACAGAACCGTATAAACACGATGACAAACATGAAGATTTATAATAAATATATAGCAGCCATTGCTTTATCGCTTGTTTTAGCAAGCTGTAAAGCGCCGATGGCGACCGTGATTAAAGATGAGGTGAAAGAAAATGTGCCTCAGAACTTTAACCAGGAAGAGCAGGGAGATGCCAACAATAATAGCGGAACAACGCCCTGGAGACAATTTTTCACTGATCCGAACTTGGTTTCTTTAATTGAAACATCATTAAAGAACAATCAGGAGTTAATGATCACTTTGCAGGAAATTGAAATTGCAAAAAGCGGGATTTTAGCTAAAAAAGGAAAATTAACGCCAACCGTTTCTGCCGGAATCGGAGCGGGAGTAAGTAAAGCCGGACGTTACACAAGCGAAGGAGCCGGTGACGCGACAACGGAAATTGAATCCGGAAAAGAAATGCCGGATCCGCTTGGAAATTTTGAAGGCGGATTAATGGCAAATTGGGAAATCGACATCTGGGGAAAATTAAGAACAGAGAAAGAATCGGCAGTTGCTCATTATCTTTCAACGGTTGAAGGGAAGAATTTTGTTCTTTCAAACTTAATTGAAGAAGTTGCGGATAACTACTATGAATTGCTGGCTTTGGATAATCAGCTGGATATTATTCAACAATATATTAAGCTCCAGCAAAGGGCTTTGGAGATTTCAAAAATTCAGAAAGAAGCTGCGGCGGCAACTGAACTGGCGGTGAAAAAGTTCGAGGCAGAATTAGCAAAATCAAAAGCAACGGAATACACCATCCGTCAGGAAATTACCGAAAAAGAGAATCAGATTAATGCTCTTTGTGGTCGTTATCCGCAAACGATTGTGAGATCTAAGGACGATTTTATGTCAACCATTCCGCAAACGGTTTATACAGGAATTCCGTCACAATTGCTGGCGAACCGTCCGGATATCAAACAAGCAGAATTAGAATTAAAATCAACAAAACTGGACGTAGAAGCCGCAAGAAAAGAGTTTTATCCTTCACTGGAAATCTCTGCGACATTAGGATTGGAAGCGTTTAAGCCATCTTATCTGGTGAAATTGCCGGAATCGATTGCCACAAGTTTAGTAGGAGAATTGGCGGGCCCATTGATTAATAAAAGTGCCATAAAAGCAAATTTTCAAACGGCAGATGCAAGACAGATCCAGGCTTTGTATGAATATGACAAAACAATCCTGAACGCGTATTTAGACGTTGCAAATTTAATGTCAAAAGTGAAAAACATTGATCAGTATTACAAACTGAAGTCTGAGGAAACGAAGTCTTTGGAACAATCAATCGATATTGCGAATCAGCTGTTCCGAAATTCGCGAGCAGATTATCTGGAAGTGCTTCTGAACCAGAGAGATGCTCTGGATGCAAAAATGGAACTGGTGGAAGCAAAACAAAAACAGCTGAGTACAGTTGTGGATATTTATAAAAGCTTAGGCGGAGGCTGGAAGTAATTGTAAATCCTTAATGTTTTAAAAAGAAAAGAGGCTGCCCAAACGGAACAGTCTCTTTTCGATTATAATAACTGAGAATTGATGTTTTAAAAAAGGTCCATTTTACTGAACCTTTGGAATTTAGTTGCTAGAAATGACGCAAGTAAATATTTATTTAGAAGGTATTAGTTTCAATTTAATAAGTTGGAGCCAGCTCTATTGGATTTTCAAAGATTTTTAAATATTCTAATTCTTTGCGGTTATAGGTGTCTTTTACTTCTTTAGAGTTAACATCTTGACCATTAATGACGTATGTTGTCTGCTCGGTATTCAGGTTTTCAAAAATTACGGAAGGTTGCTTTATGTACTTCTTCCAGAAAATATCCCACTGTTTCGGGGTTATATTTACAGGTTTATCGTATGTGAAATTCCTTTGTTCAAGGTCATTTTTTTCTTTTACGATTCCTTTTATTTCAAAACTATATTCATTTTCAGAATCTGAAATCTTCAGAATAAGTCCGGGTAATCCATAGAATTTGTATGGTCCGTCGTTGATCGGGATTTCTGTGGTGTACCAGGCGATCCATTTTCTTCCTCCAAAATCTGTTGTGGCCATGCTCACGGAATGTCCTAAAATTTTATCGGTCTTGTTGATGAGTTTCCAGTTTTGTTTCGTTGTTTTATAATGAGTAGAAAAAATACTGGTGAAAAAACGTTCTTCTACAACAATATCGTTTTGTGATACATTTTTAATAATAAGTGAGCGGAATTTTGCATTGCTGGTATCATCCCCAAGCCTCAAACCTCCGGCTTTGTTTGCAAAATATTCATTAACAATTTTTGTATGGGCAGAATCTCTTCTGAAATTTTCATAAGACTGAAAATAAGAATTACTTTTTTCATTGATGATAAGAGTACACAGCTCTTGGTTTTTTGTAGTATCTTTTTTATTTCTCCACTTCATTTCGTAAAAAGCTTTATAAGATTGAGAAAAAAGGATATTACTAATTGTAAACATTAGCAGCAGTAGAATTTTCTGAGAAAATTTTATCTTTTTCATAATAATTAAAATAATATGATGTTAAATTCCAAATGATCATGATTAATGAAAAAAAGAATAAATTAAAGCTTATGATGATACCTATATGCATAAGAATCGTTAAAGTGAGCCAAAGTTTTCTTGTTTTATTAATATTGATAAATATAGGATAAAATAATTCAACACAAATGATCGCCCAGCCGCTGATAATGTACATTATGCTGTATTTTTCATCAAAAAAAGAAGGGATATGTATAAAACGTGTGAAATTTGGTAGGTTTAATGATTTCCATACAGATTCTCCGTTCCACCAGTTGAAACCAAGTATTTTATCAAGACCTGAAAAAAAGTAGGCTATACACACGTGAAGCTGTAAAATCCTCTTACAGATATTCAGAGATTGTATGGGAAAATTAATAATGGTTTTTGGAAAAAACTTCTTCTGAACCGAAAAATAACTGCTTGTAGGAAAAAGAAAAATATAAAATAAGGACATGCTTGCAAAAAAATCTACACCATACATGAAAAGTGATGCGCTTTTTACCAGCGAGACTTGTAAAATTAATAAGATCATCGCTGAAATTCTGCTAAAAAACCCTATCATGATAAAAATAGCGAGCACAACATACATATATTTGAATGCGAGATTTGGGTTTTGGAAATAACCGGATAAAAAGGTCTCTATCTGGCTGTATGCAATAATATTGTATTCGTAAACTGTCCCATGGATTTCAATGGGAATAATGCTTTTATTGCTGTACAAGAGTTCAAAATCATTCCAAATGGAAATAAAATGAACAAGCAGCACAAAAGCGATACTCACTCTCAGAAAAACAATAAAGCTTGGAGTAAATGTCTTATTGAAATATGAAGATAAAGATTGTTTCATTGTACTTGGTCTATTTTTATAAGTCTTGTTTTTTTGGCGGGATCAGTTAGGAAATTATGGTCATATAAATATGCCGTAGATTGAAATTGTTTACCATATTTGCTTTCAAATGCTTTATTCACTTGTTTTAGCAGAATATGATTTATTTTGACATCTGTGCTGTTTTTGTTTTCAGGCGTTATATTTTTCATATAAACATCATTAAGATTACAAAATCTCAACTTTCCTTCTTTGGTGCTCAACAAATCTGTTGAGAGATACGTGTTTCCGCTCTTCAAATCTTTAGAAATAATAACAAAATTACTGGCTACATTAGGCGCAAAAAAACCATACCCCGTATCAAATCCGGTATAGGCCGCAAACGTCTTGTCATATTTATTTCCATCATTTTCGAATGGATTTTCATATTTGTAAAAGCTACAGAAAGACTCAGTAGTAGTCAGGATTCCTGTAATGATTACTTTAAGAACAATCAAAGCAAGAATTGCATATTCGAAAAAAGTATTTTTCATAAAGCTTCTTTTGAAGTTAAAAAAATACCCCTAAACAGGGGTATCCTGATCATTTATTCATATTTTGCGATGATAGACTTTAGTCTTTTCTGAACATCATAGCTTGCTGTATAAGGAAAAGTTCTGTTTCTTGTTAAGCATTGATTTGTTTCAGATTGTTTGTTACAGTACGTCCATCCGGCAACATTGGCACTTAAAAAGTCTAATTCTTCCGGAGTTACTTTGTCGGTATCCTTCATTGAGATCACATCTCCATCGAATTGGATAACACCTAAGTTTGTTGAGCTTGCAAAAGACATCAAAGACAGAGCTACAATACCTGCTGCTAAAAAAATTGATTTTTTCATGATAATTAATTTTGTTGTTATTGTTTTTAAAAATGGTGTATGTAAATCACCTGTTATGGTGAAATTTACTTTTAATAAAATTTTTTAAAAAAAGGATGTCTCTGAAAAGGAAAAGAGACATCCAGAAAATATTTATTGATATTTGGCGATGATTACTTTCAATCTCTTTTGAACATCAAGGCTTGCAGAATAAGGGAAATTTCTATTTCTTGTATAGCATTGATTTGTTTCGGATTTTTTGTCGCAATAAGTCCATCCAGCAACGTTAGCACTTAAAAAGTCTAGTTCTTCCGGAGTTACTAGATCAGTATCCTTCATTGAGATTACATCTCCATCGAATTGGATAACACCTAAGTTTGTTGAGCTTGCAAAAGACATCAAAGATAGAGCAACAATACCTGCTGCTAGAAAAATTGTTTTTTTCATGATAATTAATTTTGTTGTTATTGTTTTTAAAAATGGTGTATATAAATCACCTATTTATATGGTGAAATTTACATTTAATAAAATTTCTTAAAAAAGGATGTCTCTGAAAAGGAAAAGAGACATCCAGAAAATATTTATTGATATTTTGCGATGATTACTTTCAATCTCTTTTGAACCTCAAGGCTTGCAGAATAAGGGAAATTTCTGTTTCTTGTATTACATTGGTTAGTTTCAGATTGTTTGTCGCAGTAAGTCCATCCGGCCACGTTAGTACTTAAAAAGTTTAGTTCTTCCGGAGTTACTTTATCGGTATCTTTCATTGAGATCACATCTCCATCGAATTGGATAACACCCAAGTTAGTAGAACTTGCAAAAGACATCAAAGACAGAGCAACAATACCTGCTGCTAAAAAGATTGTTTTTTTCATGATAATTAATTTTTGTTAGTTAATTGTTTTTTTTAACACGGTTATTTATAAATCACTTATTTGCATTGCGCACTGCATTGGGTGAATTGATAAATCTTTTTGGTTTCCAGTGTGTTCCGCCCTTTATCGGTGGATCACCTGTTGTATCTTGTTCTGATTTTTGCTGGCCTTTTACAATCTTCATGCTCAGAGTAGAAACGTTGATTTTTTCAGGATAAATTTCTTCTTCATATTCTCTGCAAGATTTTAATGCAGTTGTGAGAATAGCTATAGTTAATAATGAAATGATTTTTATTGAGATAATCTTTTTCATAATTTATAATCTTGAGTTAAAGGTTATCCCGGCCGGTTTAGTTTTTCTGAATTCTGAAGTCGAATTTATATGCTAAAAATCAAAAAAAAAAACAAGTGTTGTCTTTATTCAGAAATTGTGACGTCCTAATTTATGAATTAGGACATATTTAAGTATTTAAAAATCAAATAGTTAAATTTAAATTTAATTAGTATTTAAAAATTTAATTTAATTCATCATAGTTTGATAAAATTCAATTGATTTTATGTATTTTTGATTGTAAACTTTTACCAGATAACTAATAATTGTGATTAAAAAACTGTACTTTTTAGTATTTGTAGTAATTTTTGCATTTCTTCCATCTCAAGAAGTGTATAGCGATTATTATAAACTCCGGCTCAGATATGAAAATCTTGAGGAAAATAATTCTAAGGCAATTCCATTTATTCAGCCTTATATAAATAAAGCTAAAAAGGAAAAGAACTATGAAAAGCTACTTCAAGGATATAAAGACGGAGTATTTTATTCTTCATCAAACGAAGAAAAGTTAAAATATGCAGACAGTGCGGTCATAGCAGCAAAACTCTCAAAAAATAAAGACCTTATAAGCTCGGCATATATAGAAAAAGGCGTCGTTTATTATTATCATTACAAAAAATATCAGCAAGCCCTTAATGACTATCTTACGGCTTATGAATATTCAAAAAGTACTCAAAATGATTTCTTAAAATTCCAGAATTTATATCATATTGGAGTTGTGAAAAGCTATCTGGGGTATTATAATGAAGCTTCTGAATTATTTGAACAATGTATCAAGTATTACGGTAAGAGATCAAAATTGAATCTACACCCTAATGAGATTTTCAACAATAAAAAAGGGTATCTGAACAGTCTTCATCAGCTCATTATCTGTTACCGAAACCTGGGAAAAACCCGTGAAGCGGATTCTGCCATTAAAACAGGACTTTCAGAAGCGGGAAACGACCCTGATTATGCTCAGGAAAAAGGTTATTTTCTTTTATCGAAAGGGATTTCTGAATACAAAAAAGAAGTCTATCCATCAGCTCTGAATAATTTAAATCAATCTCTTCCATCCATAAAAAAAGCAGGAGACTTTGCATGGTTGTCTGTAGATTATTTTTACATAGGTAAGGGTCATTTATATTCAAAAAATGCTGCAGAATCTATTATTTACTTTAAAAAAGTGGATTCTATTTTCCAAAAGCATCAATTTATTCTTCCTGAATTACGGGAAAATTATGAGATTTTAATTAATCATTATAAAAAGGAAAAAAATCAAGGGCAGCAATTATATTATACAAGTCAGCTTTTGAAGGCAGATAGCATTATTTCAAAAGATTTTACTTATCTGGCGCCCAAAATCCATAAAGAATATGATACAAAAACACTATTGGAAGAAAAAAATAAACTCGAACAAGCAAACTCACGGGGAAGCTTCATTATTATCGGACTGATAATTTTTACTATTGGACTGATAATTTTATTAATTAAAAGATATAAAATTCAAAAAGACATTCAGCAGAAGTACATTTTATTGGAAGAAAAATTCATACTCCAACAAAATCCTTCCGAAAAAGTTCTTTCCACAACAGAAGAAAAAAGAACTAATCTTGATGAAAGTAAAGTAGAAGAACTGCTCCGAAAGTTGAAAATATTTGAAGAGAAAAAAGAATTTACACAAAAAGGACTTACAATCAACAAACTCGCTTCCCAATTGGGAACGAACTCAAATTATCTTTCCCAAGTCGTTAATGAATATAAAGAAGTAAATTTCAACAAGTATCTTAGTGAGCTGAGAATCAATTACATCACTAATTTACTCTTTGAAAACAAAGAATATCTGAAATATGGAATCGAAACCCTGGCCAAAGAATGCGGAATCGCTTCCCGCCAGAATTTCTCTGATCTTTTCTACGAAATCAACGGTATCCGTCCAACAGATTTTATAAGAAAAAGAAAACAGGAGGTGGATAACAAGGGTGGATTTTCGTCTTTGAATGCGGTATGACGAAAATCTGTTAAGTAAACACACAATCCCCATCTCCCCCAAAAACCTCAAAACGAAAATCATTCCCCAACAAATCCCTCAAATGCTTTGTCATCTGATATTTCCTGATGCGTACTTTTTTGTACAGCATTGTTTTCTTTTTTAAGTGAAAATTAATAGCTTGATCATAGCAAATCAAGCTGTTTATTTTATTTTTAATGAGATATTGATGAATAATTTCAGCACATATTTTATGGTCGTAATCACCGAATTTATACTGGATTTTTGTCTGTTGATCTCTTACGGTAAGCATAATCAGGCTGCTTAAAGTATTTTTTTCATCATAAATTTTAATGAAAATATATTTAAATTCTTTTGAAAAAGAAGAAAATAAATATTTATCGTCGTTTAAATTGCCGTTGAGAACCCAGGGATAATTCACAATCCAGGAAATCTCAACAGTGTTCCTGTTGAAGCTATTGTTGGTTTTATTTTTTGCTATAAAATTCAGTGATTCTTCGTCTAGCTTATTATTAACACTATAATTTTTCTTTGGTCTGAAAAGTCTGAAAACGGGAGTTAGGAGGAAATTCATTGTGCTATCCAGGCCTTTCAGCAATGGTGTATATTTTTCCCATGAAATCTTTTTTTGTGGTAAAATTTTCGACAGGTTAAAACGGTAATGATACGTATAACCTTCCAGCGGTTTTAAATATTCAAAACGGTTACTTTTTACATACATTTTTTCTGCTTCGGTGGTAAATTCTGTTATAAGAATTTTATTTTCATACTGATTACAAGCTTCAGCAAGCAATTGTTGCGCAATTCTCTGGCCCCTAAAATCAGGATGCACAAATATTGTACTCAGCCACCCAACCTTAATTTTTTGTGTATTTTGAAAAAGATAATCAGGCAGAATTCCGATATAACCTGCCAATTTTTCTTCTTCAAATGCAAGAATTAGCAACGTATCATCTTCAGAAGCTCTGGGATTATTGAGATGAGAAATCGCCCTGTGACGGGAAATGGGTTTAAAAGGGAAGGATTCATACTTACCGGAATTGATTAATTTATCTAATTCTTCTTTATTATATGTTTTTAGGAAAATCACTCTCTTATAATGGTGTTTTTATTAATAAATTTCTTCAGCATAAAATAAGAATTCTGGAATTTTAATTCTTCTTCAGCAGATAATCCGTTTTCCATAGGAACTCGCTGTAAGTTCTTTGAAAAACTGTCAAGCTTTACACCCGCGCTTCCAAAGGTATATTTGAGATCATTATTTTCATTAAACAATTTTACAAAAAAATCGTTTTTAACACCAAAATCAGTAAAAGGAAATGCAAATGTATCATCAAGAAAATTATTTTCTTTCATATAATCCAGGGAAAGATTTGTATTCTTGAGCTGTTTATCCATCGGCAATTCATGGTAATAAGGATGATCCCAGCTGTGTGCAGCAATTCCATATCCTTTATTTTTGATTTGAATTAAATCTTCATTATTAAGATAAACCTTATTATTTTTAAGATAATCGGAAAAATCAATTGCCAGTATTTTGGCTATTTCGGTTAATATATTTTGATTGTTATAATTAATTGACTTTAATTTTTCAATAAGTTCTTTTCCGGAATCATTTTTTAAGCCTAAAAATTTTAACAGAGGTGAAGGAACGGAAGATAATGTACTGCATTTTTCAATAAGTAAGCTAATTTTACACCTGAACATCAGGTCTTTATTTCCGATAAACGCAGGATTAATGAAATTAATCGCATAAATGCCCTTCCTTTCCAAAATCGGTAAAATAATGTCTTTAAATTCGTAAAATCCATCATCAAAAGTCATCAACGCTAAAGGCTTAGAAGCAGGTTTTTCTATATTTTTCTTAAAAAAATCCCAGTCGGCAAACTGAAAATTTTTCGCCATATAATCAATATCCCTTTCAAACTGCTTGCGGCTTTTATAATTAATAACATGCTTAATATGAGGAATACCCCCATCCGAAACGGAATGGTAGACGGGAATCATATAGTTCAGCGGATAACTCGCCTTTATTGCAGTCAGCCTGATTATTTTTTCTATGATGGAGCGTTTGGACATTACCGTTATTAAAGATAAAAAACCAAAGATAATTAAATTTCTTTGTTATATTTATTACATAAATTCAAGAGCACTAACACCGGTCATCATGAAAAAAATTCTTTTAGTCATTCTTTGTATTCTCATCGTTTTGATTGCGATTATTTTGATCAGAACATTTACCTATCAATTTAAGAAAATCAGTTCAGGAACTTCGCAGGGATGGAAGATGATTAAAAACGATTCAGCAATTCAGAGGCTTTCCGGTGGGCTAATAATCCCGACTGTCTCCACGGGAGAATTAGGGAATTTCGATTATTCAACTTTTGATACTTTTAAGGAATATTTAAAAAAATCTTATCCGCTTATTTATGAAAATACTGAATATGTTGAGGTTAATAAATACGGTTTAATTTTCAGATTAAAAGGAAATAATTCTTCACTTGAGCCTATTTTATTTTTATCCCACAGCGACGTTGTGCCTCCCGGGGATGCAGATGTAAAAGATAGTAGTGAAAATATTTTCAGACCAGCTGATCAACCGTTACCTCCTGTTTTAAAAGTTGCCGAAGATTGGGATTTTGCCCCGTTTTCCGGAGCTGTTGCGAATGGAAGAATCTATGGAAGAGGCGCCATTGACATGAAAGGAATGCTCTTTTCCTTGCTGGAATCCATGAATAATTTGATTAAAAATAAACACATTCCTCAACGGGATATTTACCTTGCTTTCGGGTTTGATGAAGAAGTTGGAGGACAAAAAGGAGCTGAACAGATCGCGAATTATTTTAAAGGTAAAAATTTAAAATTCGATGCTGTTTATGATGAAGGCGGGCTTATTTTACAAAAAGGTAGCGTTGCAGGAATTGATGCTGATGTTGCCGTAATCGGTTGTGCAGAAAAAGGTTTCCTGTCCGTAAAAATTAAAGTGAAAGGATTGGGCGGGCATTCTTCCATGCCTCCATCGGAAAGTGCCGTCGGAAAAGCGGCAATCATCATGCAGAGACTGGAAGATAGACAAATGAAGCCGATGATTACTCCATTAATAAATGAATTCTTCACCAATATTGGCGGGTCTATGTCCTTCATCAACCGGATGGCAATTTCCAATCAATGGCTGTTGAAACCCCTACTTTTATCACAACTGACAAAAAATAATTCTACCAATGCATTAGTCCGTACCACAACAGCTTTGACCATGATGAAAGGAAGTGACGCTCCCAATGTTCTGTCTCCGGAGGCTGAATTTGTGGTTAATTTCAGGCTTCTTCCCGGAAATTCTGTGAAGGAAGTAAAAGAACATATTGCAAAAGCAACCAAAGGTTTTGATGTAGAAATTGAAGAAATTGACAATGTAAAAGAAGCATCTGCCGTTTCGCCCACCAATACGAAATCGTTCAAATTAATAGAAGCGGCAATCAAAGAAATTCATCCGGCTGCTATTGCCACGCCTTATCTTACTATTGCCGGAACGGATGCTTACAAATATCAGATCGTCAGCAAAAATATTTATAGATTTATGCCAATTAAGATTACCGATGCCGAAAAACAATCCATCCACAGCACCAATGAATATATCAGTATTGAAAATTATATGAAAATGATTCATTATTTTGAGTTTATTATGAAAAATTATGATGAATAAGATAAAAGATAAAAGATAAAAGATCCATGTTAAACTTCCATCCTCCATCTTCCTACGTCCATCTTTTAAAAATAATTTTAAATCAAAATATAACACGTCAAGTTTTGTCGCATTACGCTATTAGCTTTGTCATATCAAAATTACAGAGCTATGGAACTGCCTTTTTATTTAAGTTTTAATGAATTTGAAAACCGTTATTACGATAACCTTGAAAAATGGTTTGAAGAATACCAAAATACCTCCGAAACGGATTATCTGAAAGCCCTTGTAAAGCTTTACAGCCCGTATCTGTATTACAATTTTGCGAATGACAAACTTCAGGCGGATGCTTCGATTCAGATTAAGGATTGTTTTCTTCCTTATCATGAAAAGATGGGGATTTCATTTTGTACAACTTGCGAAAATGGAAAACCTACAAAAAATATAAAAGGGATGAACCACATATTCGAATGGAAAACCATTACCATGATGGAATATGCCCAACATATTTTAGATAAAATCAACAGATATTTTTCTAAAAACAACTGCAAAGAAGGTAAAAATACACTAGATTTCATCAATAATTACGAAATTATTACTTCCAGGGAAGGAGCCGGATATTGCGTTAATTATAATTTGCACCAATCAACGCTTCCTTTTCTAAAGGCTTATATTCCGGTGTATGGACAAACGGTAAACATCGCGGTTTACAGGGATTTTATTTTCTCCATTGTCCAAATTGCAGAATTTATTGATCAGAAATTAAAAGATGTTCACGCATCTGAACATACGATTTACACAAAACTAAAATCAAATGCCAAGTTTAAGGTACAGATGAGTCATCAGTTTCTGATGATGTGTAATTGATTTTTAACACTAAACATTCACATTCATATAGCTAGATTGTTTGAAAATTAGTTGGTACTTTTTTCAAACAAAACCACCTCGCCAAATAAAGCGAGGTGGTTTGTAAATTTAGAGTTTTTATTGATGGATAGTTTCATAAATGTTTTCAATTATTATATAAAAACGGATAAATAAAATGAGATTTTAGGAATAAAGAATAAAGCGAAAATTAACGTATAAAAATAGTTGACCAACTTCATGTCTAATTAGTGGAATTAACATTTTTGTGGTATTTTTGCTCGCTAAAAATACTCGTTTGTAACTTGCAAATATTTCTATCTTTTTAAACAATCAAAAAAATTATGACCAGAAAACTATTCTTATTACCATTTTTTATTTTTATTTATAGTTCTGCTTTTTCTCAAGAAAAATATGAAGACAGTATAAAAAAAATTATTGAAAAAGACTTTGTAAACATTAAAACAGAGGATTTTAAAGATTTGGTTCCTTTTGAAACTGAAAAAGGAATGGGCTATTTAAACGCAAAAAACAAGAAAATAGTTGTTTTGCCTCACTATTATCAATTAGATTTTGCCAAACCAAATTTAAGAGGAAATTATAATAATACTGCCTATTTTGAAATAAACAATACCACAAAAGAAATGAAAGTATCTTTGCAAAACTGGCAAATTTTTCAGGTTTCTCCACCAGAAGGTCCTATAAAAAAAGGATATTCAAAAGGATTTTATGTTTCCAATAATTCAATTTTTTCTTATTCAGGCAATTATACTTACTGTCCGCAATTATTCAAATATAAAAATGAGGATTTTGCTATTGCTATTAAAGAAAATAGATATGCAGTTATAAACCCAGATGGTGAAACTTTAAAAAACCTGGATTTTGATTATTCAGATTTAGACCTTGTCTATAGAGGAAATGATAACATTTGGTTCAAGTACAAAACGATAGAAGGAGAACTGGGTTTTATCAATATGAATGGAGAAAAAAAGCTTATAAATGATATAATCAGCAATAGTCAAAGTCAAACAGAGGGCGATTTTTCTTTTATTGATTCAGAGCATTCTATAAAAAGGAAATATTATGGTTATTCCATCGAATCAAATAAAGAATTGTCTGGAGTGTTCGATTTTTTAACAATGACTTGGTTAATAAAACCACAAAAAACCTTTAAAATTGAGGAAATTAACTACGCTACGGATGAAAATTTGGGCGAAGGATATAATTTAGAAGATAGAAGAAAATTAAAATTTTATTTTCTGGTTCGCAAAAAGGAAGAAGAACCAGCATATTACGTCGACGACAAATTAAAAAAATATATACCTAAAAAATAACGATATCAGCAGACTTTGAATCTTTCCATCATCAAAATTAGGAGTGTTTAAAATTTGTGAAAACCTATAAAAACAAAAAACCTGTAATTTATTGAAATTACAGGTTTTAAAGTCTTTTAATAATTGAAACTTAAAGCTTTCTTTCTTGCAGAAAGGAAGGGATTCGAACCCTCGATACAGTTACCCGTATACTACCTTTCCAGGGTAGCTCCTTCAACCACTCGGACACCTTTCTAATTGAGACTGCAAAAATAGTCTAATTTCTTGAATTGGCAAATTTTCTGTGCAATTACTCGGAAATTTCTCCACAAAGGCTTTTCGAGAAATGATCCGCAAAACTTCCTTGGTAGTTTGGATTGTCAATTAAGTGCATCGCTTTGGTGATCGCGCTTTCCGCAGTCATATCTCTTCCGCTGATCGCTCCGATTCTTGAGAAAATATTGCTGTTTTCATATTTTCCAAATGAGATTCCGCCTGATATACACTGACTTACCACCACAATTTCCGTCCCGTTATTTCGGATTTCCTGGAGGGTTTTCTGAGTTTTTTCACTGCTAAAAATCGTTCCCGAACCAAAAACCTGAAGGATCAAAACCTTCATTTTAGGAATTTCTTTAAAATGATCCAGCTTCATTCCCGGAAAAATTCTCCAAAACAAAACATCCTCCGAAATATGATCGTCAACATGAAATTCAACATCAGAATTATTACGGTGAAGATTTTCTTTAATGACATTTAAATGAACACCGGATTGCCCTAAAATAGGGTAGTTTGGACTTGCATACGCATCAAAATATTCAGCGGAATATTTCAACGTCCGGTTTCCTCTTAACAATTTATATTCAAAATAAATCGCAACTTCCTGAATTACAGCTTTGTCATTTTCGTACAAACTGGCGTAATATAAACTTGTCAAAAGGTTTTCCTTTGCATCCGTTCTCAGATCTCCGATCGGCAATTGTGAACCTGTTAAAATTACCGGTTTTTTCAAGCCTTTTAACATAAAACTTAAAGCAGAAGCAGTATAAGACATCGTATCTGTTCCGTGAAGAATTAAAAATCCGTCATATTTTTCATAATTTTTACGGATATAATGAGCAATAATCTTCCATTCTTCCGGCCCCATATCAGAGGAATCGAGCGGCTTGGCGAAAGGATGTACGAAAACTTCACATTCCATCAGCTTCATTTCGGGCATTTTTTCAAAAATATTTCCAAAATCAAAGGCGCGAAGGCTTCCGGTTTCGTAATCTTTTTCCATACCAATGGTTCCACCGGTATATATCAACAGGACTTTTCGTTTCATACAGGACTTTTCTTAGAATTTTACCCCCACTTCAGGATGATTCCTCAAATTTACGTTAATTTGCAAAGATTTGAAAATAATGAACGACTTAGCACAAACTTTTGAATATTTAAAACAGTTTTTAACAGAGGAAAGACTGGCGAAAATTGAACATTTTTCCCAAGAAAGTTCTGATTTCGTGCTTCCTGTGATGGATGATGTGTATCAGTTCAGGAATGCGGCGGCCATCATACGGTCGGTTGAAGCCTGTGCTTTTCACAAAGTGATTGCGATGGAAGAAGAAAATGTTTTTAATCCGAATCTTACCGTTACAAAAGGTGCCGAAACTTGGGTAGAGATTGAAAAAATGCCAAAAAACCTGGATTCTCTAAAAAATATTAAAGAAAGAGGTTATAAAATTCTTGCTGTTTCATTGGAGAAAAATGCTGTCATGTTACCGGATTATCAGGTTACGGAGCCGATTGCGCTGGTGTTCGGGACTGAGCTCGAAGGTGTTTCAAAAGAAGTAATTGATTTTGCAGACGAAACTTTAGCGATTCCGATGTATGGTTTTACCAAGAGTTATAACGTTTCCGTGGCGGCGGGAATTTGTATGTATGAATTGAAACAGAAGCTTTTACGTTCAAATATTGATTATAAATTAAGCGAAGAAAAGTTGCTGAAAATGAAAATCCGCTGGGCTGTAAATTCCATGAGAAGCGGACAGCAGATTTTTGAGAAATATCTGAAGGATCATAATATTGATTTTAATTAATATTTTTAATTAAAAACACGAAATCATGCAAAAATATACAAAATATCTTTTTTTTATTTCCCTTTTTCTGTCCTTGCTGTCTTTATATATAATCGGAAAAGGCGGAAAAGAAATCTATCCTTTTTACAGCTGGAAATTATTTACAAGCCCGAGTGGAAGCGAGAAATTCGAGGAACAATACCGTTTGTACAAGGTTGAAGGAAATGACACAATCAGGGTTTTGTATCAGGCGACGAAAATGTATGATGAAAATAATTTAGCCCTGATAACAGGTTTTTACGGCAAAAAAATTGAAAAGAATGAAAACCGGGAAGAAAGTGTCAAAAAAATGAAAATTTTCATGAGAAGTTACCGGCCGGGGTATAATAATCTTTTGCTGTATAAAGAAAGCTTTAATCCCTGGGATTTAGGAAAACCAACTTTTAAAATAAATAAAACTTTGATAACCAAACTGTAATGAAATACAAGGAACTTACTGTTTTCAATTATAAAATTACCTATTATGCGATGCGTATTTTTGGGTTGTATTGGTTGTTGATGCAGTATCTTACATTCAGGAGAATCAGCAAGTGGCCGAAAGAAATTTATGAGCCTTTTCTTACCATTCAACGATTTATTTTCCCGGAATACCCAAGCGAGATTTTATTTGGAAGTATTTTATTGATTTGTGCTTTACTTTTAATAATAACTTTATTTAAACAAAATTATATTCTTAATTTTTTAATATTTGTATTTATAGCAGTCATTAATTTCCCGATTTCTCTTAATTTCAGTGTCGGACACCATAATCATTTGATAATTATCGGTTATTTTATGGCAATTTTTCTACTTCCTAAGAATTTAACCAAAGAAAATGATTACAAATGGGTACAATATTTTTATCTCGGAATACTGGCAACATACAGTATGGCGGGGATTTCCAAGTTTTTAGGAATCGCAAAAAACGTAATCAAACAGACAGGAAAAATTACATGGCTGGATAAAAATGCAGCAAAGATCAATACGCTGGACAATTACTGGATAGCAGATATTAAGGTTCCGGATTGGGTCCTGAGTTTATATGCTTATGAGAATTTCTGGGTTATTACTACCGTCTTTGGAATTGTAGTTCAGGCTTCGAGCTTTTTAGGAGCGTTTAACAGAAAATATCTTACTTTCATTATGATTTTCCTCTATATTTTCCATTGGTACACGGATTTCTTTGTATTGGCAAACTTTCAGGATGCTAAAAATTTTGTGCTAATAGCTTTGTTTCCGTATCATATTTTTTATCCTTTGTATCTTAAGTTCAAAAAAAATTAAACCTAAAAAAAGGAAAGCCAATAACAGCTTTCCTTTATATTTAATTCAAATATTTTTTATTCAATATTTCCCCAGAATGCCCAATTGGTTCCGTTATAAAAACAGACCAGTTTTGCAACCGGATCATAGCACATCATTCCTGCACTTGGCGATTTTACGTTTACTGCAGGGTTGACCACTTTTGGTAAGATCATTGCTTTGTCTTGGGATTCCATAATTAAAACTCCTTTTTCTGCAGGAGAATCGGCAGCACCGATAATTACCCCTTTGGATTGGTTGCTTTCTGCCCCTGCAAGTAGTGCTCTTGAAGTACCGGCCTGTCCGGTAAGCTCTATCCATGCGGTTCCGCTGTAATATTTTATTTTTGAAGTGGTGCCGTCAAAAACAAATGTTCCTTCAGCTACATTGGTCATCGTAGTATTGTCGGTTACCTGAGGAAGAATAATTCCTTTTGTAGTTCCGGAAGGAAAATCTACCAGACCGCTTCCGTCGACAGATGTTTTTTCAAATCCGACCTGGGCACTTGCAAAAGCCGATATGAAAAGAGATATAGTGAGTGCTTTTATATTTAAGTTCATAATTAATTACATGTTTGGTTAATACAGTTCCATTTTGTACCATCATAGACTTTCAGACAGACATCGTCTGTGTCAAAAACCATCATTCCGTCAACAGGATTGGTGATTGAAATTTCCGGATCCGTTACTCTTGTGATAACCAATCCTTTATCATTAGATTCCATTGCGATAAA
>Ga0307412_10000257_pt1 | contig 34230 bp, 35 predicted proteins | sample DK1Cmetagenome_3_FD_203823 | JGI IMG/M metagenome (GOLD analysis project Ga0307412, IMG submission 203823) | Maize rhizosphere microbial communities from greenhouse at UC Davis, California, United States - DK15-C-1 | ecosystem: Host-associated > Plants > Roots > Rhizosphere > Soil | place: USA...
GGCGTGGTCGGCACCTTGGAGAACATGTACATGACCACGTTGATCGGGGCCATGAAGCTGGAATGGTCCAGCAGCTGGCGCGACCAGCGCGCACGGACCTTGCCACGGAAGTGGATGTACAGCACGCAGGACACGAACAGCGCCGCAAGTACGATTTTGATGATCAAAGCACTTTCCTCCAGCACGCGCCGGACAGGGAAACAGGGCGATGCGGCCGCAGGGCCGGCATCAGTGGGGGAACGCGGCAGGAGACGGGGACGTGCCGGGTGGGTGCGGCCGTCGATGTCGCGTGTAACAGCTTATGGTCGGCAGGCCGTGCGCCGGGGTCAAGCCAAGCGTGCGTGGGCCGCAGCGCCGCGCCGCGATCGCTGCCGGCCACATCTGCAAGATATTGAAGTTAAATTATTTTTCTAAAAGTGAGACAGAATTGTCCGAAAAAGCGCGACGAACTGTTCCAGCCACGACGCCGACATTTCTCCGACAAATCGTGGAATAGCGAACTTGCCGGTACTAAAATTGGCTTAACGAAAGTTTAGCCTGTTCCCCCCGTCGTACCGGTTCGCTTGACGCTTCAGCGCCGCCCACCGGGTCGCCCGAGACCCCACATGATCCCTTCCATCACTCCCTCCCCGTCCTGCGGCGATGACGCCGTGGCGCCGCTGCTGCTCAAGCGCGGCGAGCGTTTCCTCGCTCCCGATGTCTACCGCACCTGCCTGGACGGCCGTCCGGCGGTGGTGAAGGACTACTCCCGCTACCGTGGCACCCCGGTGTCGCCGATCGCCCGGCTGATGGTGCGCCGCGAGGCACGCATGCTGGAGCGGCTGGGCGGCTGGAAGCACGCCCCGGCCCTGCTCGGCACACTCGGTGGCCTGGCCCTGGGCATGGAATTCATCCCCGGCCAGACGTTGAGCACCGCGCAGGCCGTGGGCAATGAAGTGTTCGAACAGCTGCAGCACGCGCTGAGCCGCCTGCATGCCGCCGGCATCACCCACAACGACCTGCATGGCACCAACGTGGTGGTCAGCGCCGGCGTGCCGGTACTGCTGGATTTCACCTCGGCCTGGCGCGTACCGCGCTGGCTGCGCCGCAACCCGCTGAGCCGGCAGCTGAGCCGCAGCGACATGAAGAACCTGCTGAAGATGCGCCAGCGCGTGACCGGGCAGGCGCCGAGCCCTGCGCAGGCGGCCATGGTGGCCGACCCCGGTTGGGTGGCGGCTGTGCGCCAAGGCTGGAAGCGGTTCTACAAGTGGGCCAAGCGCCGGTAGGCGCTTCGCTCTGGTAGAGGTCGAGCTTGCTCGACCGCTTCACCCGCTTTACCGGTAGAGGTCGAGCTTGCTCGACCGCTCTTCGTTCCGGCGACGCAAAACCCCGCCGGTCACATCCCTTCAGCGGCTTACAACGCGTCCGCGTCCAGCTCACCGGTCCGAATACGCACCACGCTGCCCAGGTCATATACAAACACCTTGCCGTCGCCGATCTTGCCGGTGCCGGCCGCTTTCACGATGGCTTCCACCACCACTTCCACCTGATCGTCGGTCACCGCCACTTCCAGCTTCACCTTCGGCAGGAAGTCGACCACGTACTCGGCGCCACGGTACAGCTCGGTATGGCCCTTCTGGCGACCGAAGCCCTTCACTTCCGTCACCGTGATCCCGGTAACCCCGCGCTCGGCCAGCGCTTCGCGCACGTCGTCGAGCTTGAACGGCTTGATCACCGCCATGACCATCTTCATCGTCTATCTCCTGTATTCCGGCGTGGAGGATAGCGCCTGAACGCGGCCGGTGCGAAACCCCAGCGCCTGTCCGGCGAGTGGGGGCCAGCAGTATCCTTACGGCCGAACAGCCGTGGCCGCGCCGGATGCGCAGGCCCACCACCCCACGGAGCACCCCATGATCGACCTGAACCAAATCGATGACCTCGCCCGTCGCCTCAGCGACCTGGTGCCGCCGGGCCTGCGCGAATCGCGCGAAGAACTGCAGGCCACCTTCAAGAGCGCGCTGCAGGCCGGCCTGGCCAAGCTGGACCTGGTGACGCGCGAGGAGTTTGAAGTGCAGCGCGCGGTGCTGCTGAAGACGCGTGAGAAGCTGGATGCGCTGGAAACGGCGGTGCGCGAGCTGGAACAGGGCCGCAGCGACGCCGGCTGAGTGGACCTCCCCTGCAGCGGTGAACAACAAGGCCCGCGATTGCGGGCCTTTTCGTGTCATGCCCAACGAGCTCACTCCAGCATGGTCTACACGCAGTATCTGCCCGGGGCAGCGGCTTACTTATTGAACCGGAACGACCGGACCTCCTCAATGTCCAAGACAACGAGGCCCTCCGGCTGCAGCCGTACCCGCCCAGATACCTCCACGACGGCCGTGGTGTTGCACACCGCTGGAGCATCGCGCTTCAAGCAGATGCGCTTCTGTTCCGCGTAGAACCGCTTGACCGAATCGGACGACCCATGCCTGCCGATCACCAGGATGTGCCCACCCTCGCCGCAATGGGAATTGCGCAACATCTCGAAGTGCCGGTTATCCGTTATGTACGTTGCGGACAACACAACCTCTTCCCCATCGTGTTGGCTGGGGTTGCCCGCGATGGCGCACAGTAATTCGTCGCGGGGGTCTACCTCCACCGTGGTCGCGACACGATGCCCGCATGCAGGCAGCATCAGGGTCAGCACGAACGCGGCACACGCTGGCTTCATGGTCATCTGTCCTTCGCGGTCCTTTGCTGACGTGCTTCCCAGCACTTGACGGAACCCTCAACGCGCTTGGGCTGAGGCCCGAAACAGCGTGTACACGACACGCCCTTACAGCGGCGTTCTGCGGTACCCCGGCCCGGAGCATAGCGCTTGCACGCAGCCGGCGCGAAACCACCGGGTGCCGCCGGGCCTGCGCGAATCGCGCGAAGAACTGCAGGCCACCTTCAAGAGCGCGCTGCAGGCCGGCCTGGCCAAGCTGGACCTGGTGACGCGCGAGGAGTTTGAAGTGCAGCGCGCAGTGCTGCTGAAGACCCGCGAGAAGCTGGATGCACTGGAAACGGCGGTGCGCGAGCTGGAAGGCCGCGGCAAGGCAGAATGAAAAAGGAGGCGCACCGCGCCTCCCACTTACAGATTATTTCCCTGAAGGGGCCTTGCCGCAAGGCCCGCCCGGCGCCCTAGACTCGCCGGCCTGTCGATCCGGCAGGACAGGTAGGGGCAGTGCCGATGGCACAGGACACCGGATGGACACCCGTTTCGCATGACACCTGCGACCAGGTTGCCGGGCCGTTCTATCACGGCACCCGCGCTGACCTCGCGGTGGGCGAGCTGCTGAGCGCGGGGTTTCGCTCCAACTATCGCGACAGCGTGGTGATGAACCACATCTACTTCACCACGATTGCCAAGGGCGCCGGGCTGGCTGCGGAGATGGCCCGGGGTGAGGGGCGGCCGCGTGTGTATGTGGTGGAGCCGACCGGGCCGTTCGAGGACGATCCGAATGTCACCAACAAGAAGTTTCCCGGGAATCCGACGCGGTCGTATCGGAGTGCGGAGCCGTTGCGGGTTGTTGGGGAGATTACGGAGTGGGAGACCTACGACGCGGAGTTTGTTCGGCAGTTGAGGGCGTTTGTTGCTTCGGGGAGGGGGGAGATCATCAACTGATGAATAGAAGTGTCCGTGCTTTGGCAGGCGGACGATCAACGCAGCAGGTTTTCGAACGATGTCCGCTTTCGGCCAGAAGCAGTCATTCAAGGCAGACACTCAGGCCCAGCCGCGAAGCGGCTTAGATCTGGATGAACTGTCAGGGACAGCGCGACTAGTCCCACCAGAGGAAGATCGCCCCATCCTGTTCTACTGCCGCCTGAAGTGACTCAATGTCACCCACCCCTTGGTCAACGATGTCCGGGCAGAACTCGTACAGCCTTTGGGAGAATGCCGGAAGATCCTCTGGAAGGGATTTGAGCTTGAGTTGAATGGTGTCGGTCTCAGCTTGCCAGATATCGATACCGAACTGAGCGTCCCACCGTTTCAGCTCCTCAATGATCTGATCGGTGGTCTTGCCATGGTTGACGGCATCTGTAGCGGCCAAGCGGACGATGTCAAACTGGTCTTGGCCGGGCGCCACGACCAGTTCGGCGCCCTTGATGCTGGGGTCATCGAGGTTGTGGGTTGTTCCAACAAAGGCGACGTAGCCAGAGGGCACCTGTCCCCGGATCGATTCAAGCAGCGCCTGCGCACGCTCGACAGGCACGATTACGGAATAACCACCCGTTCGCTTTGCCCTGCCAAAGTCGTTTGTCCAATAGTCACGGACGTCTGACTTCGTAACCGCAGCGAGCAGCGCCTGCGGCGTGCCTTGGGGCGGCGTTGTCGTACCGACGCATGCATTCAAACCTGATGCGACAAGAAGGAATGCGAGCATCCTTCCAATGGCTCCGTACTTTCTCATGCTGTGTCCGATCCCTGAATGATGCCAATCGCTAGCGTCTTCCCTCGGCGCGGGCCGCTTGCTCCTCTGCACGCCTGGCCATCTCCAACACCGCATCTACCTGTGGCAGAACGAGATCCCGCACAGCAAACAGTCCAAGTGCCGACTCGCGTGTGCGGTACGTTACGGTGAAGCCAGCGGGCAGGAGGGTGCCCGCCAGATCCACGTCGCAATGCACGATGGACTGCGGTCCGCGCTCGGTCTCCAGTACAACGGAGAGGTTTGTGCAGGGTCGCTGGCGTGAGCGCGCAGAAGGCTCATACCTTGCGCTGTGCATGACGATCCCGCTTCGAGTGTGCTCGACCCCGACAGCGGAGGCCAGGACCATGCCCGCGCCGTAGACGGTGAACACCCATGCGGCCACCAGTGCCAGCGGGATTACCACCCATACTGGGGAGTACGGCGAACGCGCCACCCTCCGCCTGCCTTGAAGGGGTGAATAGACTTTCTCGGGCCTGGGCTGCGCCCAAGCGGCCCAGAAGGTAACTGCCACCGCAATGACGCCGGCGGCGATCAGCAGTCCCTTCCTGGGTTGGAAATCCGAATTCGCAAAACCGATCACGCCCAGCAGCCCGGCGATCACGAGCACCCACTCAACCAGAGATCCACGCATGGGTGTCGTTCTCGTCAGCCGCGGCTACGGTGGAAGAATGCTACCGCGATAGGCAGGCTGGCGTCCCCTGCCCGCACGGATCCAGTCGTGCGGGCTTCAATCGTGAGGGCCGGCAGCGTCCCGATCTCTACAGATCGAGCGCGCGCGCCACCTCGAATGACGACTCAGGGTCGGAAGCCAGCGTTGTCACGGGCGCGACGTCCCTGTCTTGGCGGAGCGTCAGCTATCGGCCACAAGCGGACGTTGGCCCGCTAACTGCCGGACCGCGGCTTAGCCGCCCCATCAGGCTCCCGAAGCCCGGCTCGGATTTCCTTCGCGACCCGCTTGGCCGATTCTGGCCAACCAAGCTCCATCGCTCCCACGCAGCCCCAGCAGTCTCCGCCGCAGTCGGCAGAGAGCAGATCGGCAGAGACGCCAAGCTTTCGACCGCAGATGTTGCACCGGGTGCTGACCATCGACACGTTCCTCATCATTAAAGCGCGCTGCCAGGGAGGCTCACATCCGCTTCCGGCCAGAAGCGGACATCGCACCGGCCCGCACCTGGTATTCGCAAGTAGGTAGGCGGCACCTTCCGGTTCCAGCCCATGGGCGTCTCGGCAATATAGCTGGACGAGCGATGTCGCACTTGCCATGTTCCGAGCCTGACATCGGAACAACTGGCCGATGCTCCCCCCATAAGTGCCAAAGCTCTTGTCCCCCAAGGAATCTCGCAGTAAACGCTCCTATGCGACAATTCCAAAAACGTCTCGGGTTTTGGCGGCTTTGGCCCCAACCCCTTGGCATTCCAAACAACATCAGGCAACTCTGGTAGAGCCACCGACAACGGGTGGCCGGGCGTCGAAAACCCGATTCACTAGACGTTGTTTACGCTTGCCAGCCGGTACCGCCACGCGTGGTGCCGGCTGGCAATCCGTCTGCCGGCTATGGCGGGCGGTGCGTGGGGGTCTTGCACCCGCCGGGATTGTCTAGTGATCCGGTTTTCGAGCCACGCATCGTCCGCCACCCTTATCGGTGGCGGCTTCTGCCTGCTTGCACGGAGCCTGCCATGACCAAGCCGCACTCCCCTCCCCCGCGCCCCATCCAGGAAGCGCCCTCGCCCGCCCCTGCGCTGGACCCCAACAGCCTCATCGCCATCCTGCACAGCATCGGCGCTGGTGCTGCAGCCGACGGCCAACCCTGGCCCGAGCGCCACCACCTGCGCAGCCGGCAGATGCAGTTGTCCGACGCCGACTGCGCGCTGACGGGCCAGCGCATCGTGCAGGAGATCCTGCTGGCGGCCGAACGCACGCGCCAGAACGGCGAGCCCGACCAGTACGTGGGCGACCGGGTGATGGAGGGACTGGTAATGGCCGACATCGCACTCACGGCCTTCATCCACGAGCGAGTGCGGCCACAGGACTGAGGGCGCACTTGTGGGCGTGACGTTCTGTTTTTGTGCGGGGTGATGAATGAAGAAGCGTGGGCTTGCTGCGGCGGTGGTGTGCATCGTGGTGATCGGCGCGGTATGGGCGGGGTGGCCGGAGCCAGCGGGCGATCAGGTGTGGGCCTACCAGAAGCTGCAGCCAGTCGACTACCGGCTGCTGCACAGTGATGCACTCGGCTTCGTGACCGCCAAAGCAGATGAGGGCTTTGAACTGCATACGCGCTATGCCGGGGTGACGTCCTTCGAGATCCGATGCAAGGGCGTTTTAGTGATGGACGTGGAGAATGCCCCTTCACGCGTGCTGATCCGGGTGCCCGCCGATGCACTTGCGCGGGCGCCGGATATCAAGCGCCTGCGCCTCAGTTTCGAGCGATGGTTGCACTACCACCAGAGCCAGGGCGGGTTGCTGGTGGAGAGTGCAGGAACATCGTGGATCGAAGCGCTGTTTGGGCGGTTCAGTGGGGCGGTCCCTGATGGGCAGCGGTGTCCAACTAGAGCTTGAACTCCAAATCGCCCTGCTACTCAAAATCGGGGGGACGTCGGCCTGACTACGTTGAGGGAGTCCAAGTTCGGACGAAGAGGGTTGCCGTTCGTGATCAAACTTGAGCGCCCGGACATCGGTCTCAGAACTTTACTCTGCTGTAAACAAGGTCCATTTCTTCATCATGCATGACCCAGCGACCAGCATTGCCCTCCGGACACAGGTAGAACTTTTCGGCGTAATTTGACGCGCGCGACCAAGCGCTTCGGGCGAACTGGGGAAACCGCCGCATGACTCGCGCGTCCGGCATCTCCGGCCTGCTTGCAAGCGTGCAGTCTTCAGGCAAGGTAAGAATCCCGCTGGTTAAACGAAAGACCAACCACGACTCATTGGTGTCCATGTCGTGCGTCTCTTGTATGTTGACAGCATCCTCAGGCAACCACCCGGGCAACCACTTCGATTCACCGATTGCCTGTCTCGAAACGGCTTGGTTTCGGTCTGCATATTGAGTGCTTGCAACTTCCGAGCAGCCAGAAAGTGCGAGTGCCAGCGTGACCATCAGGAAGAGCTTGCGAGTGTTCATTGGAGGCATGCAAGTCATCAGTAGGGGAAATATCCATCGGGACGATAGCTCCCGCACATCTGCGAGCAACTCCCAGCAGGGGTTATTCGTCCAGATGATCGTCCAAGGCGAACTGTGTACACACCGGTCTCTGTCCTAGTCACGCCAAGCTGGGCGTCCTGCAGTCCCATTGGCTCAACGAGCGAGATCCGAAGAAATGTCCTTGCTCGTGGGGAAAAAGGCAAGTCGGGAGCGCATTCATAGCCAACAGAGGGCGCGCTGCGTGGTGGGGAGGAATCCCACTAGCGGCTTCTCCAGCAATCCCCGATGGCTACCAGCAGATCGCCCGCCTCACCATCAAGCGTCCCTCCGCAGGAAACCACACATGAGCCTGGCGCTGGTCCACAGCCGTGCCCGCGCCGGGGTCGATGCCCCGCTGGTGCGGATCGAAGTGCATCTCTCCGGTGGCCTGCCGGTCACCCAGATTGTCGGCCTAGCCGAGACCAGCGTGCGTGAGTCGCGCGAGCGCGTGCGTGCCGCCCTGCTCTGCGCGCGCTTTGACTTCCCGCAGCGGCGCATCACCCTCAACCTCGCCCCCGCCGACCTGCCCAAGGAAGGTGGGCGCTACGACTTGGCGATTGCCTTGGGCATCCTCGCTGCCAGTGGCCAGGTCGATCCGCAGTCGCTGCTGCAGTATGAGTTCCTCAGCGAGCTGGGCCTGACCGGCGAGCTGCGCCCTGTATCCGGCGCACTGCCCGCTGCGATTGCTGCCGCCGAAGCTGGACGCATCCTGATCGTGCCACCGGACAACGCTGCCGAAGCCGCCCTCACGCAGCACGCCGATATACGGGGGGCGCGCACCCGGCTGGAATGCTGCGCCGGGCTAGGCAATCCGCGTTTGCTGCCGTAGGTGGAACGCGTGGACACCATACCGCCGCCACTGCCGGATCTGGCCGACGTACGTGGGCAGGCGCTCGCACGCCGAGCGTTGGAAGTGGCCGCCGCCGGTGGCCATCATCTATTGCTGATCGTCAGCCCCGGCTGCGGTAAGACCCTGCAGGCCTCGCGCCTGCCCAGCCTGCTGCCGGATTCCGAAGAGATCGATGCCCTGTAGTTGGCGGCCATCACCTCGGTCAGTGGCGAAGGGCTGGACCCGAAGCGTTGGCGGCAGCGGCCGTTCCGCGCGCCACACCACAGTGCGAGTGCAGCGACGCTGGTGGCGGCGGCTGTCATCCACATCAGTTCTGTAGAGTCAACATCGGATGAGTGGACTCGGCCTTTGGAGTGAGCTTGAATCCAAGCAATGTAAGTGACTGAAAGGTAAGAATTCTGGATGCACGCCCGAATTGGACTACGGGATATCCAAGTCGAAACGGTTGCAATGCCACGGTGAACGCTGCGCGAAAGGTTAAGCGATGGTTTGTGCCTTAAAGGCCTCTAACTCGTCAGGCAATTTGCACATCGGACCAAGGAATGGAATTTTCTGTAGGTCACTGTTGCATAGCACTAACGCACGCGCTCCCTGTCCTAGAGCCCTAAAGAATTGAAGGAATTACGACCGGCATTCCCAACACCCCGTTAATCTCACTCTCGAACTGAAAGCCAAGCCAGTTCTTCACAGACTGTCCTTGGGCATCCTTCATGGCCCCGAAAAGATCCATGCGCCCACCATCCATGAGTCCGAACTGAAGCGATCCGCCAACCGTATCGTGACTTCGGTCTCGAATGCGCTGCTCCAACGCGATGCGTGGCTCGGCTTCCATACGACCGTCACCTGATGCTCGCAGCCTTTCTATTTCATTTTTCAGTGAGTCGGAATCATCACCAATGACAGTGTAGTGGCCGCCAAGAAGGTCAACGCGTTCGGCCACCTGCTGGAATCCACCGCTTTTGAAATCGGGGCGGATCCAGTAGCAATCGAGCGGGCCGCGGTCCAGCTCCCTCATGGGTCTCTGCCGCTCAGCCCCAGCCCCCCCACTCTGCGACGAGCGCATTGGCGGCAGATCCTCACGCTGCGTTGGTGGAAAGGCAAAGATGACGAACTCACAGTATGGCAAACGGTTGTTTCCATAGGCATCGGCAGCGTCCCGGATGTACTTTTCCGAGATCAACCTAATCAGTTCGGCCACTCGATGAAATGCCGGCATGTAGATGCGGTCACTCGGCTTGGTCTGAGGCCGCAAGTTCTTGAGCATCATTGAGGCGCAAGCATGTGTCATGACCGCTGGCGTCACCGCGCCTGCGTACACCATGCCCACGTCGTAACTGAGCATTGGCCCGTCGGCAATCGAGAATTTGGTCTTGCCCCATGCCCCAACCGACAGCTTCATGATCTTCATTGCCTGATCGGTGACGCGCTTAGCAGAGTTGCCTCCCGTAGCGGTGATCAATGAATCCGCCACGGCCCATACCTTGGAGGTTCCCGACTCAAGCCACACCACTGCATTGGTCATGATTGAAGATCTCTTTGTGGTGGCATCCGTGTGACATGCCTGGATCCTACTTGGTCCGCGCTGAAACTGTCAGCGGATTTCGTGCCCAGGCATATGATCCTCAACTTGCGAGACTCGATGCCGCTACCGAAGGAGTTGTACTCCGTGATTCTCTCGCATGACCGACTTTACCACCTACCCTGCGGATGATAGGAACTGGTTCATCCGTCACATTGACGGGTTCAGCAAAAACCTCATCTTGGGACAACGTCCACCTCGGTTCGGTGCGAACTAGCACCGATCCCTGCAGACTGGACGGAAGAACCGTCTGAACTTAGTCGGTCAGAGGTCGCCCATCTATTCGGGAAACGGAATCCCGAGACCATCATCACAACGGTGCTAGCCGGCACGATTCCATCGCTGCTGGCAGGCTCGGTTTCAAGCACGGGCGTTTCGCAGGGTCCTTGCCTGCTATAGACCTGGAGCTTAACAACGCTCTGCTCGAGGCTGAGGCCTCTGATCTCTACGGCTCTGATCCGACAACCGGCATCCATAGAGCCGCCAAGGCCCAAGCAAATGGACTCAGTAGACTGATGGTCCAATCAATGGAGCGCGTCCAGCTCCACCGTGGATCGGATGCACACTGGTACACAAATGCACGGATACCGTATAACCCAGCCCGCGGCCCATATTCCGGCACAGTATCCGGATACTTCTTGGATCCGCGCCGAGATGGAAGCTTCCGAGGAAAGGTCTTCTTGGTTCGCGCCATTCATAGTATGAACTTAGCCGATTGCCTTCCCGCAATCGGCGCAATGCGGGTACAGAGCGGACCAAAGTCGATGCCTCAAAGAAATGGCCAAGCAAGCCCACCGGCCTGATCAGCTAGCCCTGCATAGGGCAAAAACGATCAGATGTGGACGACGGTGCCACTTAGATCAGTGGCACTATTCGTCCGTATGGAGACGGGTGGAGAGCCGCCACGGCTCTTTTAGCTCAAGCGCATCAACTACGACCACTTCATCGTCACGGATTTCCGCCAAGAAGCTGAAGGCAAAGGCTTCGACTTCAACCTCCCTCTCGCCTTCCACGCTGTCGATAGGGATGTAAACACCTTCTTCGCCGTCCCAAATCGCCGATTCCCAGTCAGGGGCTGTAAAGAACACATTGACCTTAGGCCTGCATCGGCCAAAGCCGATGAACTGATCGGTTGCACCCCCGATGCGATACAGCGATGAGATGTCAACTTTGTCGATCTCAAGCACCTGAGTCACCTCCAAGTCCGCGTCATCCTCATCATCTGCTTGGAGAGAATAGCCAAACAGCGCATCCTACAGAGCCGCGAGGAAGAGATCGGTACGTAGCTCGAGCGGCTCAATCATTTGCTGACTCTCAGGAGCGATGGCCAGCGCGTCCAAGAGCTGACACATGGACCTCACGCGTATGATGTGATCGTTGCGATCACACGCCTGGGCGAAGTCACTATCCTGAGACCACACAATCAACGGCATCTGCTCACTGACTTCCGAACTGACCGCCGCGAAGACGAAAGCGTCCGGAAACTGATCCTTCTTTCCTGATACGCCAAAAAGGCCGGTTCCGTGGGTATAGCTGGAAATAATATCGCACGGCTTGACGCTGTCAATGCTGTGAACCTTCACAGCCATCCGCTCGGCCATCTGCTGCTTTACATCACCCAGGTGACGCTCAAATAACTGTGAGCGAATCACATCTCTGTCAACTTGCGGCAGTTCAATGGCGAGTAACTGATGCGCCGCATGCCGGAGGTCTGGCCTCGTCAACGCCTCTAACCTGTCTACGTCGCTGTTCCGGAATCGCTTCGCGATCTCCATAATGGTCAAATCAGTGGTAATGACCTTAACCAGTCTGTCCTGCACCAACTACTCAAGGGTTGATGCCTCGGCCTTGGTGAAGCCTGGTCCCCAGCTGATCCAGATATTCGCATCAACGAAAACACGCTGGGCATGGCCGTGCATACAAGTCTCCAAGTATTGAAATGGCTGTGAGCAGAGGATTGGATCAGGTGCCTGCAGCCCGTCATTTTCGTGGGGCAGGCACTCCCAGACGAAGCGAGCACACCTGAAGTGCTCCAAGATCTGCCACCGCGACAGCAGACCTCAGTGTAATGGGGTGGGGCCGGCGCATCGACATACGTGGTTGCCCCACCCTTCGGACGCGACCAGTTCATCAAGTATCGCGTCCAAGCATTGCATCGCTGGGTGCCACCTACAGCCCATGAGCGGCCGCTTCAATCTCGGCAAAGTTGATCTGTTCTACTAGATCAGGCCCAATGATGACAGACAGAATTGCAGGATGCTTCACCCGAGTCTCGCTGACCCGGTACGTCCAAAGCATGATCTTCAACAATTCATGTGGCGATATGCCTTTGTGTTCGTAGATTTGAGTGATCCCAGAACCCATGATCGTCGTGGATACATTACGGCCTGCATAGATACTATTCAGGTTGTCCCAGAAGTTGATCATGAACGCCAGGTACTCAGGCATCGTCAGCACAGCCTTGTTCCGATCATTGAACCTGCTGAATGCCGCAAGTAGATACTCATTTCCATGCGGATAGATCGTGCCGAGTCTATAGCGGATCTTCTTCCCTACCCGACGCTTCTCGTCGACCCCGAGGATGTCCCCCTCGTGAAACCCGTATTTGGCAATGCGCTTATCCAAGTCGCTAGTTCTAATGTTCAGCTTCTCGGTGAGGAACTTCCCATTCAAAGTGTTCCTCGCAATTAGCACGTCATCAACAGCCGTGTCGAAGTACTCGTTGAAGGCAATGACTTTTAGGCCGTCCTGCTCGAAAATGTCGCCCACCTTCACTGTCACCTGAGTGTTGTCGACCTTCACCTTGATACTAGTGAGATTCTCGAGCCTTTTCCATGCACGAACGTGAATCAAGGCAATCAGACAAAGCGCCTCCAGAAACACCCAGAGCTTCAGATCGTCCTGAATCACGACGAATATTGTGACAAACGAGATAAATCCCAGCACGATGGAAATCGGCTTTGATGACTGCGCCAGAACCTTACTGTCCAGCAAACGAATGTTGATCATTCCCTTGTCCAGAAAATAAGTGTCAGAGCCCGAGAGAGCTGTACACGAACGGCTTGTACTCCCAAGCCTTCGACTTAGGATGGTCTGCATGGAAGCCGATACACCTGTCCAATGCGTACATGATGATCTTCGGCTGGAATGAAACGTTCAACGAAGTGTAGTTGGCATCGATAAGTGGATTGGGGATGCCGCCTCTATCAATCACTCGCGACTGATTGATGTTGGCAATGACCAAGGGGAGGTCCAGCTCCTGAATGACTTTGATCTCGTGGGCGAGAAACGAGACACCATCTCCCCCCTTCCTCTTGGCATCGGGGCTGGCAAGCAAGACAACTTGCTTTGCATTGTTCAGTCGCTCGCGAAGCCGGCGTTTGATCGTGTCCGGCGTGCTCGTATCCCGAGCCACGTAGAGGTCGTGAGCGTCGTAGAAGTTGAAATCAATGCGAGCATTGTCCCGCCAAGCCTCCATCAAGCGGTATGACCTGATGTCTTCACTTGCGAAGGCGACGTACGTCTTGTTCCGATAGCTCATCTTTGACCTCCTGTCAGCACAGTTCGTAAAGGGCATCCAAGGCAGACTGGCCACGGACATTGCCCGCGCTAACGCGCCACTTCTCAAGCATTTCCTGGTTGAGCCTGGACAAGTGAGCGAGCGGTAGCGAATAGCTCACGCTGGCTGAGTCCATGGCAACAGTCTCAAAAGAAGGTGATGCTTCCTTCAATCGCATTTGACGCTCACGCGAAAGTGGCGTCCTGCGGATCAGGCTCGACAGCACAACTTCCGCGAAAAGCCACGGGGATGATGTCTGGCTGTCATTGATGGTGTTACCAGCCGAGATCGACGATGGGGTGCTGAGCAGGAACAGGCACTCGCAGCTGTCGATCATCTTGGCAATTGCCATCGCCAACATCATGTGCACGTGGCTAGTGGATAGGTTTCGCTTACTGTAGTTGTAGGTGTCTTCGTTCTTGTTCTTACAGTACTTGTCATCGATCTGCTTCAGCAGTTCGTCAGCGCTACCCCAGACCATCGAGTCTATAAAAGCGGTGACGCCAAGCTTCTCTTTCAGCCAGCCGACCAGCCCAAGCGCGAGTTCCTTGTCCAGATGCGAGTGAGAAATGAAGACATCGGCCCTAAGCTCAGGGAACCACTGCTTGACCAGCTGATCTGCGTTGAGCTCACCGTTCTCGCCGGTGTACGTCCGCAGGTCTTGTGATACTCGAGATCGACGCGCATCCACGAGCTCGCGCCCCAGTGCGGCATGAAGCCGAACAAAGCTTGGCGAAGTCGTTTCGATCAAAAATCCCTTGTACATCCCCCCCCCCCCCTTCCATGACATTCGATGGTGCAGCGATCCACTACGAGATCAAGTACAGATCGGCCCATTGCGAAGTGTGACCGAACCTCCAAAATATCGCATATGGATAGACCTTTGGTCTAGCTGCCGGAATGTGGGGTGCATCGCTCTTTACTCGCGGTCACGCTACGCCGCCCAGCGGCAGCGATTCTCGCGCCAAACTACGGGATGTGTTTGGCGTAGCTACGGATGTCGAGCATCGGTACCGTTCCGAGCTCCTGCAGCCTGGCCATCAGTTCAAGCAGGAAGCGTGTAGTTGCCCGCGGCCCAGCCTGCAGTTCAAGCGCGCCTTCATCGTTCATGAAGAACGTACCCGCATCTGCAATACAGCCCATATCCAGCTGTCCGTCCCCGCCTTGACCAAGAACATGGTCGGCCAGGGTCTGACCCAGCGGCGGCACCCACGGGCAGCTCAATGACAGCAACCCGGCCAGAATGCAGGCCGGCTCCTTCGCTGGTTTGGGACCATCGACTGTAGGCACCGGCATACTGGTTCTGACCAGGCTCCTCACACTCTCTGCCTTGATTTGCGCATAGCCAATAGTCTCCGCGCTGGTCACCTGCTTGGCCTCAAAGACCGCATACACACTCTCCGCAGGAACGTAATGCACCCCCAAGTATGTGAAGACCAATGGGGAGTACTGGCGATCGTGTATGACCACGTCGATCTGCTGACTGAAGTTCCCCTCGCTATCCACAACATGGGCCTTGCTGACCACGTAGCGCTTGGGCAAGTAGCTGCTTAGTAGATCGATCCAGACCTGTTCACTGGCATCCCCCTTGTCGGTGGGGTGATGCAATGCCAGGCGGGCAGTCTTGAGCGCGGCCTCCACCTGCTCGTGCAAGTGATCCAGAAGGTTGGGAAGTGACGGCTGTTTCATTGGACGATGCTGCCCCATGTCTTTTGCGCAAGCGCAACCTGAGCGGCGCGCTCAATCGCAAGCTTGTCTGCAAACGTAAGATCATCAGAGATCACGTTGTTTCCGTTAGCGGGGTCTGTAACCCGAGAAGCTACGAAATTGTTGGCCAAGAAGCGCAGCACCACCAGAACGCGCTCGGCCAAGCTAACGGAGAAATTCAGCTGCAATGCCCGGATCACGACCAACTCAAGATAGACCGATGGGAAGTCCAACCTATTTTGATCCCGCCAGAGTTTGATGATTCTTGTTTCAGGTTGCATGCCGGCCGCACGTACTACGTCAATGTGGGTTTGAACGTTGGTCTTCGTCCAAGTATCTGCCCGGCTGCGATAGAGACTATGGTCTGTGGTGAGCGCCGTTTGCAATTTCCCGGGCACAAGATCCACATCAATCTGACCCACTCGAATGCCTAGAGACACATCCTGCTTACGCGCCGCGTAGCCCGCATCTGTCAGAGCGTTGGAAAGCGTCAGGTAGATCTGCTTAAGACTATCAGGGGTCGAAGGAAGCAAGGAAATGAAGAGATCCACATCAGTGCCGCTCTTATTGGCTGTCCCCTTCGCGAAGGATCCGCTTGGAGTTACTGACTGCACGTACCGACCGCCCCAGGCATTGATCACCGGGGTGAGCATTGCCCTCGCTAAGAACGCAGGGGAGAGCAAGGACGTATCGACGGCCTCTCGCGTAAGAATAGCCTCCAGGTACAGGTCACCAGTCAAGTCCGATCTCCGTATCGTTCCTTGCCATTGTACGACTCATCCCGGCACCAGTAGCTTCATTGGTGTTCGGCCGGGCGTTCTTGCGATACCCATCATGCCCATCATGCCCATCATGCCCGTCATGCCCGCCGCCATTGTGGCTCTGGATCCTTCGAACCGGCGTAGCATGGCGGGGAGCAACATTCAGGGGCAGGTACCATGAGCGAGCCCTTTAAGACCGCGCATCTGGCCGAGGCCATCGGCTACCGGCAGCTGGACCGGGGCAAACCAGGTGCATAGCACTCTGTTGCATGCACGAAGGAATCAGATTCATCTGATATCTGCCATGCCACCTGCGCCCTGACCATTTCCGCGAGCCCATACACAAGGAGACGCGGTTTGCTCAGGATGCTCATCATGGGCGGGCAGGAGGCCGCCCGTCAGCGGATATCACGGACGATAGGACGGCGCGGCCTGATCCGCATGGAATCGATCTACAGCGTGGACAGCGGCCTGTCGGTGCTGGAGTGGCGCAACTACGACCTGGTGGGGACGTTCCTGGCGGCCGGCTTGGGTACGCGCCTGCAGGAATCGTTCGTACTGCGCGATGCGAAGGTGCAGCTGGTGCTGTTCGGCATGGGGCTGAGCGAGGAAGTCGCCAGTATCCGCCTGCGCCTGCGCGCGCAGGGCCTGCCGTCGCCGATTCTGGTCCGGACCGACTTTGACAGCTACGACGAGTCGCTGTTCTGGCGATCGCTGACGTCGCACATGATCCTGCCGTCGGTACTGGAGGGCACTGGCCCCCTCCCCGCCGTGGGCGACGCGTGCGACCATGCAGGACCCAGTCCCTAGCGGTGCCTGCCCTGCCAGGTGCCCGCCCAGCCATACATGAGCACTCCCCAGCCGCCGCACCTGCCGACCTCCGATGCGTCCACCCCGCTGACACCTGCGGCAACCGGCGGCGGCGGGCCTCTGGGTGAAACGAAGATGCGCGAAATCGCGGTGCGGATCTCGCAGTACTTCCGCGATTTCCTTGAATCGGATTTCAAGCGCGCGCAGGCACCGCGGCGCCGCATCGTGCTTACCAGCGATTCCGGCTTCCGCGCGGGCATGCGCACCGCGCCGTATCCGGCGTTGGACAAGGAGCTGTGGAAGCTGCTCAGCCGGCCCTCCGGCGAGGAGCTGTCGTTCACCATCGGCCCGCGCAGCTATACCCGGCCGATCAGCGCGACGCTGCGCCGCATCGTCGAAGAGCAGGTCAACGCCATCACCGAGACCGCCATCGCCACGGTGCGCGTGGCCGTGCTGGACAAGGCGCGCGTCAGCATGGCCGGTGCACTGGAAGACCCGGAAGCCTGGGTGGAATCGGTGCAGGGCGCCCTGGTCGATGCGATGTGCGTGCAGGTGGTGCGGCCGCTGATCGCGCATCTGGCCGGCCCACTGCAGGGCCAGGCGTACTGGGTGATGGATTCGCTGCACGCGGCTGAATCGGATCTGGTCACCCGCTCCGTTGTGGATCTGCACCAGACCCTGCCGGAGGTGCTGGCGCGCCTGCTGGCCACCGGTGATGAGCTGCCGCTGCAGCAGGCCTGCGAGCACCAGCTGACCCGCGACGGCACGATCAGCGCGCTGATGGCGTTCTTCGAGAACTTCGTGGCGGCCGACGCCTTCCATGAGTTCCGCGACCTGGAAACCTATGTCGCCACCGGCGATGGCCTGCAGCTGTATCTCTACGTGGGCACGCTCAAGTACGCGGGGGTGCAGTACCCGGTGTTCTACCTGCCGCTGGACGTGGTGCGGGCCAAGGATGGTTCGGGTTACACCCTGACCCTCAGCAACCGCCTGTTCGCCAACCGCCGCGCGATCGACTTCGTGCTGCAGGAACTGGCCGTGGGCATGGCCCGCGAGTGGGTGTCGCCGATCCAGGAGCGCATCCAGTACCTCGACCCGGCGCAGAGCTTGTTCGAAGTGGCGGCGTCGCTGTTCCGGCAGGTGGCCAACGCGGTGGATCTGGGCGGCGAAGTCTCGCTTTCCTCGTCTGCCAGCGAGGCATCCACCGCCACCGTTGCGCTGTCGCCTGCCCTGCACCTGGCTGCGTTCGAGCGCGCCGACGAAGCGCTGTTGAATGATTTCGAGGAGATCATCGACCAGGCCCGCAATGGGGGGTCGAAGCTGGTGGATCTGTTCCACGGCATGGTGGAAGGCGTGCTGATGCGCAACCCCGAGCCGATCGGGGAACGGGTGGAATCGGCCTGGGATGCGCTGCCGCTGGTGGAGCGCATGGTGTTCGATTCGCCCATTCCGTTGAACGAGGAACAGCGCAAGATCCTGCTGGCCGTGCGCGAGCCACAGGGCCGCATCGTGGTGGTCGAAGGCCCGCCCGGCACCGGCAAGTCGCACACCATCACCGCCATCGCTGCGGACTGCGCGTTCAACAAGAAGAGCTGCCTGGTGCTGTCGGACAAGACCGAAGCGCTGGACGTGGTGTACGACAAGCTGTCCGATGCGATGAGCCGGGTTCGCCATGATCGCGATTTCCCCAACCCGATCCTGCGGCTCGGCCAGCAGGCGGCCAACTTCAAGCGCCTGACCTCCACCGGCACGATCAGCCAGATCTCGGCCTTCGCCAAGGCCATGAAGGCCAACCAGCCCGCACTAGAAAGCGAGCGCCAGGACACGGCGCAGACACTGCGGCAGGCCATCTCCAACACCGTGCAGACGCTGGGGCGTGTATCGCTTGCTGCAGTGAAGACCATGCACGAGCAGGAAGCGGCGCTGGGCGAGCGCGCCCCCGCGGTGCTGCAGCAGGTACACGCGGTGATGGATGCCAACGTGCTGTCCGAGCTGGAAGCGTTGACCGCGCAGGCGGATGCATTGGAAGCCTATCTTGCCGACCTGTTCGGCAGTACCGACTACACGCCGGCGTCGCTGGACGAACGTATCCGCCGCGATGCGGTGACCACCGCCTTTCTTGCCGACCGACCGGTTGACGGCTGGGCGCTGTTCGAGTCGTTGGATGCCGAGCAGATACGGCTGCTGGGCACGCTGTTGCTGCAGTACCAGCAGCTGAAGATGCCGCTGCTGGGCTATCTGCTGCGTGGCAATGCGGTGCGCGGGCTGGAGCTTCAGCTCAACCAGCTCGGCACCATCCGCCCGCTGCTGCTCAAGCAGGATGCAGCCGCCCTGCAGGACATCGTGCAGGGCGCAAACGCGCTGCGCATGAAGCTGGAGGCCGAAGGCCTGGGCACGCAGCTGCCGGCCAGTTACCGGCAGATTGCCCACGGCGCCGCGCCGGGCCCGGGTGCGGCGGTTGCACGGCAGGCGATGACCCTGCTGGCGCGGCTCAATCCGGCCATCGTCGAGGCCCTGCTGGCCGAGCCGAAGGACGATCCCGCACTGTGGGCGCTGACCCTGCGCTTCCTGCAGGGCTGGATGGCCACGCGCAAGGCCTTCGTCGACGCGCCGCAGTACGACTATGTGGGCACCAAGACCAAGCTGGAGCGCCTGAACACCTCGGTGATGAATGCCCATGTGGATGGGCGCCTGATCAGCTTCATGGATCATCACCGCGCCGATGCGCGGGCATTGGCGGGCGTGATCGCCAACCGGCAGAAATTCCCGGTGGACAAGTTCGAGAGCGTGCGCGAGTCGTTCCCGGTGATGATCGCCAGCATCCGCGAGTTCGGCGAATACATGCCGCTGGCACCGGACCTGTTCGACGTGCTGGTGATCGACGAAGGCTCGCAGGTCTCGGTGGCGCAGGCGCTGCCGGCGCTGCTGCGCGCGCGCAAGGTGGTCGTACTGGGCGATTCCAAGCAGTTCTCCAACGTCAAGGCCGCCAACGCCAGCATCGCGCTGAACGACAAGTACCGCTCGGACCTGGTCAACTACTTCCGCACCAACGTCAGCCAGCAGGCCGACGTGCTGGAACGGTTGGCCATGTTCGATGTGAAGCGCTCGGTGCTGGAGTTCTGCTCGCTCTCGGCCTCGTACTCGGTGATGCTGCGCAAGCATTTCCGCAGCTATGCGGAACTGATCGGGTTCTCGTCCTCCACCTTCTACAACCACCAGCTGCAGGCGCTGAAGATCCGCAGCCGGCCGCTGCAGGAAGTGATCCGCTTCAGCCAGATCGATGCCAGTGGGCACCGCACCAGCCGCAGCACCAACGAAGCCGAAGCGGCGTTCATTGCCGAGCGCCTGGTGGAACTGCTGGATACGGACGCGCCGCCCACGGTCGGCATCATCACGCCGTTCCGCGAGCAGCAGACGCTGTTGTCCAAGACGCTGTTCAACCATCCGCGCGGCCGCGAGTTCGAAGAGCGGCTTCGCCTGAAGGTGATGACGGTCGACTCCTGCCAGGGTGAGGAACGCGGGCTGATCTTCTATTCGATGGTGGCGACCGCCGGCCAGGATGCGCTGAACTACATCTTCCCGGTCAGCCTGAGCGGCGCGGTGGATGCGGTGGAAGACAAGCTGAAAGTGCAGCGCCTGAATGTAGGCTTCTCCCGTGCGCAGGAGGCGATCTGGTTCGTCCATTCGATGCCGGTGGATGCGTTCCGCGGCGCGATTGGCCATGCGCTGCGTTACTACGCCAGCCAGCTGGACCGCCCCGCGCCCGACGCCGCACAGACCGATGCGCGCAGCCCGATGGAATCGAAGGTGCTGCAGTGGCTGCAGCAGACGCCGTTCGTGCTTGCCCATGGCGATGCGGTCGAGATCATTCCGCAGTTCCCGGTGGGTGACTACCTGCGCCAGCTCGACCCGACCTATCAGCACCCGGCGTGGCGGGTGGACTTCCTGGTGACCGTGCAGACCGTGCGCGGCGTGCTGCAGATCGTGATCGAGTACGACGGCTTCGAATTCCATTTCCGCCGCGACAAGCCGGTGCATGTGGGCAACCACGAGCGCTATCTGGTGGAGGCCGACGTCGAGCGCCAGCTGACCCTGGAAAGCTACGGCTACCGCTTCCTGCGCATCAACCGGTTCAACCTCGGCAGCGACCCGGTGCAGACACTGTCCGACCGGCTCTATCGCCTGATTGAAGTGGCCGGCACGGAGATCCGCTCGGCAGCGGTCGATCAGGTGATCGAGCAGGTGCAGGGGCTGGAATCGAAAGAGAAGAAAGTCTGCAGCCGCTGTGGGCAGATCCGCAGCCAGGAAGAGTTCTTCGACCCTGACCTGCGCGCCGGTGCCGGCGGGGTGGGACGGATCTGCATGCCCTGCAAGGCGGGCTAGGCGGTGCTGCCGGGTGCCAGCGTGCGCACGGCCACCGCCGCCAGCCTGCGGCTGACCAGCCCGTAGAGTTCTTCCAGTTCGGCCGCGCGCGCCTCGGTCATGTTGGTACCGAACAGTACCCGCGACAGCGCGGCCTTGTGGGTGTCGGCGGGATAGCGCGCCCGCGCCCGGTACACGGCCTGCAGCACCAGCCAGGCCAGGCGGAACCCGCCCCCGGGCAGGGGGCGGACCACGCGGTCATAGACCTGCCAGAACTGGTATTCGGCCTCCAGGTCGACCGCCGGTGCTGCGAACGGCACCGGACGCGCACGTCCATGGGCGCGCCTGCGGACCGGAGGGAAACGGGGGTTGTGCTGTGCCATGCGTACAGGATGACCCAGCAACATTGTGGGAACCTTGCGTTGGTGCCGGAATATCAGTGCTGATTGTGCAAAGTGCGGCCGATGGCCCGCTTGGATGGAGCGATTCCGCCGGGCATGGCCCGGCGCTACCGGATTGCGTGCGGCGGATGGCCCGCTTGGGTGGAGGGATTTCGCCGGGCATGGCCCGGCGCTACCGGATTGCGTGCGGCGAGGGCCCGGCTTGGGTAGATGCCAACCTTGGTTGGCAAGGCGCGTCGGCGCCGGAGCGATTCCGCCGGGCATGGCCCGGCGCTACCGGATTGCGTGCGGCGAAGGGCCACGCTTGGGTAGATGCCAACCTTGGTTGGCAAGGCGCGTCGGCGCCGGAGGGATTTCGCCGGGCATGGCCCGGCGCTACCGGATTGCGTGCGGCGAAGGGCCACGCTTGGTAGATGCCAACCTTGGTTGGCAAGGCGCGTCGGCGCCGGAGGGATTTCGCCGGGCATGGCCCGGCGCTGCCAGATTGCGTGCGGCGAAGGGCCCGCTTGGGTAGATGCCAACCTTGGTTGGCAAGGCGCGTCGGCGCCGGAGGGATTCCGCCGGGCATGGCCCGGCGCTACCGGATTGCGTGCGGAGAAGGGCCACGCTTGGGTAGATGCCAACCTTGGTTGGCAAGGCGCGTCGGCGCCGGAGGGATTTCGCCGGGCATGGCCCGGCGCTACCCAGCCTGCCGCGAAGTGCATCCACGCATGGCGTGGATCTACTTAGAAGGTTATCGAGGTGCTGAACATCACCTGCCGGGGGGCGCTGCGCTGCAGGGTCTGGTAGTCGCCCGAGAACGACGAGCCGGCGATGGTGGCGGTGCCGATGTTGTTGCGGTTGAACAGGTTGCTCACGTCCAGCCGCAGCTCCAGCCCCGGCAGCAGGCTGTCCGGGCCCAGGGTGTAGGCCGTGTACGCGTTGACCTGCCAGAACGTCGGCACGCGGATGTCGTTTTCATAGGTGAAGGGCTGGCGCAGGTATGAGGTGCTGGTGACACCGAAACGCCAGTCGCCGAAGTGCGCGGACAGGTCGCTGACCAGCGACAGCTGCGGGTAGCCCGGCTGCGCGTTGCCCTTGATCGGGTACACGGTATCGCCCACCACGAAATCGCTGTCGTAGTACGAGCGCGCCAGTGCGATGCCCTGGTAGAACTGCAGGTGGTCGGTCAGGTCGGCGGTGATGCCGAGATCGGCGCCGATCACGTGCATCTTCGGCATCAAGCGCACCGTGTTGATCTGCGCGAATTGTGTGCCGATGGCCGCCGACAGCAGGCGGTTGCGGATGTCGTTGTAGAACACATCACCGGTCACGGTCAGGCGGTCGAAGCGGTGGCTGGCGCCCACGGTCAGGTTCCAGTTCTTCTCTGGCCGCAGGGTGCCGGCCACGCGGTCGAACTCTTTCTGGTCGCTGATGGTCCAGGCCGACGCGGTGTAGCCGATGTTGCCGCGCTGGGCCACGCGATAGCCGTTCATGGTGTTGACCAGGTCGATGAAGGCATCGGTCCGCTCGGTCGGGCTCCAGTACAGCGACACGTGTGGCAGGAAGTTGCTCTTGGCGCGCAGCGTGCCGGACACCGGCCGCTCCGCTGCATCGCCGATGCCGCCACCGGTGGTGGTGAAGTCCACGGCCTTGAAGCCCAGCCCCAGCACCAGCGTGTCGGTGACGGCGTAATTGTCATGCAGGTAGAACTGCCGTGAACGGGTCACCCAGCTGGATGCGTTGTCGGTCTGGAACGCCGGCCCGTATACATCGAACGGCCCGGTCGCCTTCAGTGGTTTGCCCTGCCCCAGCAGCGGCTGCTGGTACCACTCGGTCTTCGCGGCCGCCTTGCTCTTCTCCTGCCAGAAACCGGTGGTGAGGGTGTGCGCACCGGTCTCGAACTGCAGATTGAACATGCCACCGAGGCGATTGAGGTGCGGCGTCTGCACCTGTTCGGAGAAAGGCGCACCGTCGGGCGAGGGCACGGTCGGGTCGGTCAAGGTGGCCTGGGTGTGGCTGTTGGCGTTGTACAGCTGCACGTTGCCGCTGAGCGCGGGCGTGATCTGGAATCGATGGTTGATCGACGCGACGCGGTCGCGGGTCACCTGGCCGGTGTCGTAGGGAATCAGCTCGGACAGCTCGCCGCAGGTGTAGGCGCCGCAGGACGTGTCGGCGTTCTCCGGCGAGGCCACGTAGTACGCCCATGCATAGTCCGGATAGAAGCTGTCGGCCTTCCAGCCCAGCTTGCGGATCATGTCGAAGGAAATGTTGTTGTAGCCCCACACCGCGGCCTTGCTGTCGGACAGGAACACGGTGAAGTCACCCCACGCCACATCCTGCTGCGCCTTCAGGTCACCGCGCAGGAACTTCTGGGTGCCGGCGCCCTGGTACTTGTCGGCCGACACGCGCTGCAGGTCGACCAGCAGCTTCGGGCCGTGTTCGCCCAGCTGGCCGCTCTGGCCCGAGACCGTGGTGACCCGCGTGTTGTTGCTGCCCACGCCCTGCTTGATGCGCAGGCTGGGGTTGTCCTGCAGGTCGCGCAGGCGGTACTCGAGGCTGCCGCCATTGACGCTGCTGGAGAACACACTGACCGGTGCACCGCCCGGGCTGACCGTGATCGAACCGATGCCATCGGGCACACCGACGTTGACCACGCTGGTGCCGGTAAGCGAGAGGAAGCCGTTGTCGTTCAGCGGCACGCCTTCGAAGGTGATGCCCATTTCATTCATGCGGAAACCGCGCACGAACAGGCTGGTGGCGGAAATATCCAGCCCCAGCCCGTCGGTGGCGGTGTAGCTGGCACCCGGCACGTTCTTCAGCATCGACAGGCCGTTGTTGCCCGAGACCATCGCATCCAGGTCGGTGGCGTTGATGACGTAGCGGTTCGGGCCCACGACCTGGGTGGGGGCAACGGCCGCGCCGCGTGGGGTGGCGATGACCTGCAGCGCATTCAAGGTGGTGGGGGTGTCGTGCGCGGCGTCGGTGGATTCGGCAGCGTGCAGCGGTGCAACGAGGGCGATGCCGATTGCCAAGGCAAGAAGCGTAGGTGGAGTGTTCATGGCCAGATTCCAAGGTGCAGGGAGAAGAGGACGCAGGCGCACGCCCAGCGCGATGCAGCGCCGGATGGCGATGCAGTGGCTGGTGACGCGATTGCGTTGAAGGCGGGAACGGCGCAGCGCGCGCCGGTCAGCGGCAGACGAAGACGATCAGCTGCCGAACGATTCGATGGCGTGATTTCGACGTGCGGAAGTGTTGCATCGGACCGCCACATCCGCCATTGCACCGTGGGAAAGCGCGGCTATACGCAGGTATCGCTTTCGATGCCGCGCTATCACCTGCACGTTGCAGCGTGATGTCTGTGCGCTCGGTCAGCCTTTCGACTATTCGTTCCTGGCTCGACTTGCGCCACCCTGGATGCTGAATGATCATGTCGGCGGCGGCCGCGCGGATATCTGCGATGCCTTCCGCACGCGCTGCCATGCAAGGCTCCGACGCGTTAACTCGACACTTCAAAGGACGAACGTCATGTTGAATGGATTGAAACCGCTCGCCGCAACTGCACTTTGCCTGCTCGGCCTGTCTGCCTTCGCCGAAAATGCCGCCGCTGCGCAATGGGTCGACAGCGGCCGCACTGCGTACTTCAAGCAAAGCCCCTTCTCCAGCGCATGGGAACACACCTGCACGACCGGCGGCACGCCGATCCAGGACTTCCCGGGCACCTGCGCCAACGATCCGTTCAGCGGCTGGACGACCAACTACAACGCCGCCAGCGCATCAGCCAACAACCAGCTCAATGCCTGCCACTTCGACTCGCAGAAGCTCGGCTCGGCCTGCTACGGCCTGGCGTATGCGATCAATGGGCAGGTTTACGCTGGCGGCCTGCCTGCCAGCTGCAACGTCGGTGCCCGTGCGGTGGTGGTTTCGACCCGCATGGAAACGATCGAGATCCAGAACCATGAGCTCGATGTAGAGAGCGTCCAGTCGGGCAACGAGTACGTCTGCCAGTAAAACCGTTGGTGGGACGCCGCCACCGTGCGTGGCGGCGCCCTTCTTCGTATTGCCGGCTTCTTACCGCAGCACGAAGCGCTCGATCGCCCTGGCCACGCCTTCATCGGCATTGGTGGCGGTCTCGAAGCGCGCCACGGCCTTCACCGCACCGATGGCATTGCCCATCGCCACGCTGGTGCCGGCGTACTGCAGCATGGTGAGGTCGTTCTCCTGGTCGCCGATGGCCATCACGTTGGCGCGGTCGATGCCCAGGTGCTCGGCCAGCTTCTGCAGGCTGGGCCCCTTGCCGGCGCGGTGGTCGAACACTTCCAGGAAGAACGGCGCGCTCTTCAGCACCGCGAAACGCTCGGTCAGCGCGGCCGGCAGGCGCGCGATGGCGGCGTCCAGCACGTCCGGTTCGTCGATCATCATCAGCTTGATGAAGGACATGCCAGGGTCCATGTCGGCCACGCGGCGGTACGACAGTGGCATGCGCGAAAGATGCGAGTCGGCCACGGTGTAGATGCTGATGTCCTGGTTGGGCGTGTACATGCGCTGCGCGTCCAGTGCCTGGAAGTGCACGCCGATCTCGCGGGCGACCTGTTCGCAGTACACGAAATCGTCGAAGCTGAGCGGATACTCGACCACGGTTTCGCGCGGGCCGATGCGCTGCACCAGGCCGCCGTTGCAGGCGATGCAGTAGTCATCGTCGCCCTCGATGCCAAGCTCATGCAGGAACGGCGCCAGCCCTGGAACCGGGCGGCCGCTGGTCAACACGATGTGCACGCCCAGCGCGCGCGCCTGGGCGATGGCCTGCTTCACGCGCGCGGTGAGCTTGTGGGCTGGGTCCAGCAGGGTGCCATCCATATCGATGGCGACCAGTTCGATGGTCGATTGCCTGCGACCCATGTCCATCATCTTCAACCAGTGCGGGGGACGCCCATTTTAGGCCAGGCCGCCTGGCAACGCCGGCCTCATGCATCGTTCACCTCTGCGCGGCGCTGGCCGGGGATACTCGTGGGGCCTGTGCGTCCCCCACCGCAGGACGGCCCTATCGACCGCCCTTCCCTGGACATTCTTTCGACGCATGACCTACCAAGCGCCCGACGCCACTGACACCGCCCCTCTCGCCCAGCAGATTGAAGACCTGATCGACGGCCTGCCCGGCGACCATATCCGCGTCGGCACGCTGCTGCATGCGCTGGGCGACGAAGGCCTGATGCTGGTGGTGATCCTGCTGTCGGCGATCTTCCTGATTCCGGTATCGATTCCCGGGCTGAGCACGGTGTTCGGTGCGTCCATCCTGCTGATCGGCCTGAGCCGCGTGCGCGACCGTCCGTTGTGGGTGCCGCAGCGATTGGCCGACAAGCAGATCGCCACCGACAAGCTGAAAGCCAACCTGGGCCGTGCCCTGAAATGGGTGCATCGGATGGAGCGGTTGTCCCGGCCGATGCGGCTGGCAGCGATGGTGCGCTCGAAGAAGATGATGCGGTTGAACAACCTGGCGCTGGTGTTCGCCACGATCCTGCTGATGCTGCCGGCCGGGCCGATTCCCTTCAGCAACACGCTGCCGGCGCTGGCGCTGATGTCCTTTGCGATCGGCTTCATCCAGCGCGATGGCGCAGCGGTGGCGGCCGGCTACGGCTTCGTGGTGGCGTCGGTGGTGTACTTCGGTGTGCTGCTGGGTGGCGTGGGCTTTGCGGCCGAATCGGTGTTCAGTGGCTTCCGCAACGGATCATCGGCGCTGTAGAGCCGAGCATGGGCTCGGCCCTACAGCACGGGTGATGCGCGGGCAGCCGGCTACTTCGCCGACACCCGCCACACCACATCGCCCACATCGTCGGCGACCAGCAGCGCGCCCTCCTCATCGATGGCCATGCCCACCGGCGCGCCCATCAGCGTCTTCTCGTCCTTGGACGCGAACCCGCTCACCACCGCTTCCGGGCGGCCGGCCGGCTTGCCGTCCTTGAACGGCACGTACACCACTTCGTAGCCGCTCAGTGGCGAGCGGTCCCAGCTGCCGTGCTCGCCGATGAAGGCACCGCCGTGGTACTTCGCCGGCAACGCCTGGCCGGTGTAGAACAGCAGGCCCAGCGGTGCCACGTGCGAGCCGATGGCGAAGTCCGGACGGATTGCCTTGGCCACCAGATCTGGCCGCTGCGGCTGCACGCGCTCGTCCACATGCTGGCCGTAGTAGCTGTAGGGCCAGCCGTAGAAGCCGTGCTCCTGCACCGAGGTGAGGTAATCGGGCACCAGGTCGGCACCGATCTCGTCGCGTTCGTTCACCACCGCCCACAGCTTGCCGGTGCTCGGCTCCCAGTCCAGGCCGGTGGGGTTGCGCAGGCCCGAGGCGTAGATGCGGCTGCCGCTGGTGGCCACGTCCACTTCCAGCACCACCGCGCGGCGGTACTCGACGGCCAGGCCGTTCTCGGTGATGTTGCTGTTGGAGCCCACGCCCACGTACAGCTTGCTGCCATCGCGGCTGGCCAGCAGTTCCTTGGTCCAGTGGTGGTTGATGGTGCTGGGCAGGTCGGTGAACTCGCTGCCCTTGTCGGACATGCGGGTTTCGCCCGGCACGTAGTGGTATTTCATGATGTTGCCGGTGTTGGCCACATACAGCGTGTCACCGATCAGCTGGATGCCGAACGGCGAGTGCAGGTTTTCGATGTACACGTGCTGGGTCCAGGTGCCGGTGCCCGGCGCGCGCCGCAGCAACGTGACCCGGTTGCCGCCCTTGCCGGCCTTGCCCGAGCGCGCCTTCACCTTGCCGGCGATCCACTGCTTGGGCGTGGTGACCGGCTCTTCGCCGGGACCGTTGCCTTCCACTACCAGCACATCACCATTGGGCAGCGACAGCAGCCGGCGCGGGTGCTGCAGGTTGGCAGCGATGCGTTCGATCTTCAGGCCGTCGGCCACCGACGGTGCCTGGCCCTCGGCCCAGCCCACGCCCTTGGGCACCTGCATCGGCGGCAACAGGTAGTTCTCGGGCTTGGGCAACGGCGGTTGCGCGCCGGACTGGTCGGCCGGGTGGTATTCGGCCTTGCCGGCACAGGCGACCAACGCCAGGGACAACGAGAGCACGCCCACGGCGGGCAGGATGCGCTTAGCCATGACGGGCTCCTTGCAGCACCGGCTGCTGCAGTGAAAGCACGATGAAGCCGAGAGCGATCAGTGCCACCGTCAGCGCGGAGAGGATGGTGCCCGGCACCGCCGCCGCATAGGCGTCGCGGCTGTGCACGAAGGCGTTCCAGACGGCCAGCACGATGGCGACCAGGTTGAGCAGGAAATCGAGGCGGTCGGTGCCGGTGGCGGTGCCGTTGCGGCGCCAGACCGCGAACAGGTTGATCAGCCGCGGCAGGATGGCGATCAGCAGGCCGAAGGTGATCAGCCACGCCGCAGACTTGCCCCACATCACTTCAGCGGTGTTGAGGTAGAGGATGTCGAAAATGAGGCCGGCCACGAAGAAGCCGAACGGTATCGGATTCAACAGGCTGAAGAGTGTTGTGCCGAGGCCGCGATGGGCCTGGGCGACGGGGTTGACCATGGTCGTGCTCCGTTCGGGGAAGGGGTGCACGGGCTGTAGTAGCACAGGGGGGCGGGAGGGGGTGCGATGACGCCCTGCTGCCATTGCCTGGGCCGTCGCGCACGCGCCACGCTACGTCGGTTCGGTGTGCCGTATCTCATGGAATGGCAGCATGGTCTCGAAGCCGAATTCGTGTTCCATGCTGATGCGGACCAGGCCGCCAATGGCGAACCAGCTGGTATTGGCGTGCACATCGATGCCATGCCAACCGCCCCCTGCCAGCAGATCCAGCGTCTGCGCCCGGGGCATCTTTGTCCTTTCCTCCCGCAGCAGCGCGCGGCGGTCCCGCTTCATCAGCAGGCGCAGCTGCTTCACCGTGGTGATGTTGAATGCGGTGAGCTCCGGCAGCAGCTCGGCGATGTCGGCGTCGGTCCAGTAATCGTGGCGACGGTGATACATCGACAGCACCACCTTGCGGATGGTGGCCACGGTGAGTGGCTTCTGGTCTGCATGTGCGCGGGCGGGTTGCGTTGCGTTGCCGGCCATCGATCACCCGTTCAACCAGCTGTAGTTCCATCCCGTTTCCCGATCCTGCAGGATCCAACGATCGTTGAGACGTCCAGGACATTTCTTGAATGGGCCGGTACTACTGGCAGCCAAATCGCGTGCCTTGCGCGCGAAGCCGGGATACTTCCGCATGGCGGCACGTTCGGGAATGACAGGCGTGGTTGTCTCAACGCAATCAGCCGGCAGGTTCAACCGGCCGCTGGTCGTTCGGAACACCAACCAGGATTCGTTGCTGTCCAGATCATGCGTTTCCTGGATATCGATCGCATCGATGGGTAGCCACTCAGGCAACCAGCCACGCTCGATGGCCTCGTCCGCAGCGGCTTCCTGGAGCGTGGCGTAGCGGGCGCTGAGAACTTCGCATCCGGAGAGCGCCAGCACCATGAGTGCCAGCAGGCTACTGCCCATCATTGTGTTCATCCCGAACCATCAGCTATGGGGTCGCGGCCCCGGCAGAGAAAGAATACTGCGGGCACATGCAGGACGCGATGCTGGCATCTGCACGGGGTCGCCATCCCAGCAGCGCCCATCCGCTTCGTACACTCCCTTAGACCAGGATCAGCAGCGCATCGGCTCGGTTCTGCTGGCCATGCAGCCATAGGAATGCGCATGTGGCGGCGGTGCGGTGTCCATCCCGTTCCAAGCAACGATCCCTGATGGTGTGCTGCTGGTGTGTCGCAGGTTGGCCGAACATGCGCAGGATGGTGTGCGGATGGAATAGACGAAGGCGGCGTGAAGATGCTTGCGCGCAGTCGTCATTCCAAAGCGGCATAAGTGTTTGTGACGTATTTGGCACATCCGCACATCGGCTGCGTGAAGAGGTAGGGGGTTGTTCGTTGTGTCGCGTTTGGCTCGTTGCGATGGGGCAGATCCGCCCCGCCGTCCTGCCATGCCGATTCACAACAGAAGGATTCGTGTATGAAGCGACACACGCAACGCTCCGCGCCACCGCGCTCTGCGCGCCTGGCCCTGGCCACTGCCCTGGTACTGGGCAGCCTGGCCGTTACCGCCCAGGCGCAACAGGCCGACCCACTGGCGGGTATCCAGTGGCATCTGCTCAATACCGGGCAGACGGTGCCGGCCGATACGCTGCCGGTGGCCGGCAACGATCTCAACGTCGATGGCCTGTTCCGCAATGGCATCCGTGGCCAGGGCGTGGTGATCGGCATCGTCGATGACGGCCTGCAGATCGCCCACCCGGACCTGGCCGCGAACGTGGCGGCGGTAGCGGGCAAGAACTTCGCCAACGGCTCCAACAATCCCACGCCGTCCAATCCCGATGCCGACAACCACGGCACGATGGTGGGCGGCATCGCCGGTGCGGTGGGCGCCAACAACCTGGGCGTGCGTGGCGTGGCCCCGGCGGCAACGCTGAAGGGCTTCAACGTGCTGGCCTCCAATGCGCAGGGCAACCAGCAGAGCAACATCGAATACGCCTGGTGGGATGGCGCCGAGTCGGCCGATGTGCAGGTGTTCAACAACAGCTGGGGCGCTGGCCCGGGCAACCCCAACCTGCCCGTGGCCTACAGCCAGAACACGGTGAGTTCGTACGAGCAGGCACTGTCGGGCACGCGCGGTGGCCGCGGCGGCATCTACGTGAAGTCAGCCGGCAACAACTTCAACAACGCCTCGATCAGCCAGACCCAGGACGTCTGCACCACCGATACCAAGAACCGCAACACCGGCTGTGTGCCGGCTGGCCGCGATCCACGCAACAACCTGTTCAACGTGATCACCGTGGGTGCGGTGCGCGCCGATGGCGTGCGTTCGTCGTACTCGTCCACCGGTTCGGCACTGTGGGTGTCGGCCTTTGGTGGCGAGTACGGCCTGCAGGCGCAGTACGCCCCGAACCTGGTGGCACGTGCGTACGATCCGGCCATCGTCACCACCGACGTGACCGGCTGCACGCAGGGCAGCAACAAGAACACCAACCGCCAGAACACGCTGGACAGCAACCTGTCGGCGATCGACAGCACCTGCAACTACACCGCGAAGATGAACGGTACGTCGGCGTCGGCGCCGATGGTGTCGGGCGTGGCGGCGCTGGTGCTGGAGGCCAACCCGAACCTGTCCTACCGCGATGTAAAGTACATCCTCGCCACCACGGCCACCCGCAACCATCCGAACCAGCCGGCGGTGACGCTGGCCGACGGCCGCACGCTGGTGCCGGGCTGGACGGTGAATGCAGCCAACCGCGCTTACAGCAACTGGTACGGCTTCGGTGTGGTCAACGCGGCGCGCGCCGTGCAGGTCGCCGAGAACTTCCAGTCGTTGGGCCCACTGCTGGATACGGGTTGGCGCACCACCACGCGCACGGTGGCCATCGGCAACACCTCCGCCGCCGCCGCGCGGTTGACCTTCCAGCTGGCCAATGGCGCACGCAACATCGAGTCGGTGCAGCTGGGCTTCCGGGTGAACCACAGCAATACCCGCCAGCTGCAGTTCGTGCTTGTTTCGCCCAGTGGTACGCGCAGCGTGGTGCAGCCGGCCTTCACCGCCATCGGTTCGGGTACCAATGGCGTGCAGCGCAACTTCACCAACTGGGATCTGCTGTCCAGCAATGCCTTCCTGGATGAAAGTGCCACCGGCACCTGGACGCTGGAAGTGACCGACATGGGGCAGGCCGCGAATGCTGCATCGCGCGGCAACCTCGAATTCTTCAAGATCCGCGTTCTGGGGCACTGATGATGAAAACGACCATTCTGTTGAGCACGCTCGCCTTCGCGGCGATGACCTCCCCTGCCTGGGCACAGAGCTCGGGGCAGACCCCTCCGGCACGGAGCCTGTCCACCGTGGATGCGCAGGAGCTGAAAGCTTCGGCCACCGGCCGTTCGTTCGACGTGGGCGGCACGCGTTTCCAGCTGTCCCCGTCGACCACGGTGCAGCAGGCTGCGGGCGGCCAGTTCCGGATCACGCCGCAGGCAGCGGCCACCACCAGTTCGCGCAGCAAGCGTTCGCTGGATGGCGCGGCAGCAGCTGGCGCTGATGCCGGCGCCGGCAAGTTCGCCGCTGCGGTGTCCAACGATGGTGCGCCGGTGGTGGCGACCTCGCGGGTGAAGGTGTTCTTTACCGATGCGGCATCTGCACAGCGCGCGGCGAAGGCCACGGGCGGCACCGTGGTGAAGGTGTCCAAGGCTGCCGGTCTGGCCATCGTCGAGTACCCGTCGGTGAACGCGGCGCTGGATGCGAGCACCCGGCTGCTGTCGACTGCGGGCGTGCGCGCAGCCGAGCCGGACGTGGTGCAGTGGGAAGAGAAGAAGTGATCTAGGGCGTTGCGTGGTGCCCCCGGCCGGTTGGCTCTCCTGGCCGGCCGGGGGATTGGCGAGCGGGAGGGCGTGCCGACCAACGGTCGGCACCCACCACAATCCAATGGCATCCACCACAATCCAATGGCACCCACCAGATTCCAATGGCATCCACCAGAATCCCAACGGTCGGCATGCACCAGATTCCCAATGTCGGCACCCGCCAGAATCCCGATGTCGGCACCCACCAGATTCATTCATCGCGTGTCGACCAAGGTCGACACCTACCAGGGCGATGCGTCGTTCAGCGTGCGGCGACGCTCGCGCTGTGCGGCAGCTTGCACGCCGCCAACGCTTCACTGCCTGCGGCCGGATGTTCCGGCTCCAGCAGCAACCGCTGCACGTCCGAGAACAGCTGCTCCACCGGCATGCCGTAGGGCGCGAACAGGCGCAGGCGACCTTGGCGGTCGAACACGTAGCCGCCGGCGATGTGGCTCATCGTGTAGGTGTCCGGCAGCTGTCCGGGCTCTTTCTCGTAGAACGCCTTGAAGTCACTGGCCATCGCCGATAGCTGTGCCTCGTCACCGACCAGTGCCATCGCCTTCGGATCGAACGCGTGCACATAGGTGTGCGCGACTTCGGGGGTATCGCGCGCCGGATCGACGCTGACAAACACCACCTGCAGCTGGTCGGCATCCTTGCCCATCAGGTGCTTGACCTGGCTCAGTTCGACCATGGTGGTCGGGCACACGTCCGGGCAGCTGGTGAAGCCGAAGAACAGGTAGGTCACCTGCCCCTGCAGGTCCTTCGGGCCACGCAGGGTGCCGGCGCTGTCAGGCATGGTCCAGTGCTGGCCCAGTTCCTCGCAGGCGATGTCCTTGGAATAGAAATCCATGCGCGACTGCGCGCTGCAGCCGGCCAGCAGGCCGAGTGCGAAGCCTGCGGCAAGCATCGGCAGGCGCAGGGAACGAACAACGGAAGCAACACGCATCACGGGTACCACCAACACGAGGTGGGCGCGGTCTCGGTCAGGCCTGCCCTGGGGGAAGAGAGGGCTGAGGTGCCAGGGCGATCGCGCACTCCTTGCCGATCGCCCCGGCCACGGTCAGTTGATCATCATGTGGTAGTGCATGCTCCAGATGATCCAGATCGACAACGCGACCACGATGAACAGGATCACCAGGGTGAACACGAAGCTGGCGAGGTTCCAGCCACCTTCGGACTTGCGGTCCATGTGCAGGAAGTACACCAGCTGCACCAGGATCTGCGCGACCGCGAAGCCGACC